>SXGT01121213.1_pt1 | contig 70834 bp, 53 predicted proteins | sample 3176221 | NCBI WGS metagenome assembly SXGT01 (sample SAMN11356862, study PRJNA531348) | freshwater metagenome | isolation source: freshwater sample F1-120 | place: China: Fuxian Lake, Yuxi | collected 2017-12-25
AGCGGCACCAGACCGCCGTCGAACGGGTCCATGGGCGTCCTGAAGATGTCCTCGCGCACAAGACGCCACACATCCACACCAGCATGGCGTTCACGCAGCACTTGCGGTTCCATGGCGGTGCGCTCCGAGCCCGCAAGCACCGAGACTTTGTGCCCGAGTTCGAGCAATCCCGCCACGGCACCTTCGACAGAGCGCTCGACACCGCCGCGAAACTCCGGCGGGTAGTTGTGCAGGACCATGAGGATGTGCATCACTCAGCACTCCGGGCGCGATAGCGTCCAACGAACGCCTCGCCGTACGAGGCACCACGTTCGAGCAGGAGGGAGCGATACGCATCCAACCCCATCACGGCATGTTCGTAATCCTGATACATGAGCTGCGAGGCGTAGCACTTCACGGCGGAGAGCTTCTGCGGCATCACATCACTGATATCGATGACTGTGTCCGGCGGCAGCGCACTCCACACGTCGTAGCCAAGGAAGTCCATGCGCTCCACGAGATCGGGGCGCGTGGCGATCAGATGCTGCACACCAAGAGAAACCTGCCAGTGATCCGCGTGGAGTTCTCCCTCCCATGGGTAATAGACGATGGTGAATCTCTCCGGAGCGATGAGGCCGGCGAGGAGTTCTGCGAACGAACTGGCCAGAGCCTTGCGCGCCTCTGCCGGATCTGCAGGCAGATTCCCGAACACATGGATCCCCTCGTCATCGAGGTTGTCGGGATAGCCGAGGAACTTGAGTTCCGCGATCCCGAGCACACGAGCCGCGGCCGCAGCCTCCTCCGCACGGATATGCGGGTAATCCGCACGCGGATAGAACCCGTCGGGATCGCCCTGGATGCCGCTGCCCACGAAGAGCGCTGTGATGTGATCGCCTGCGGCTGCGTGGAGCGCCAGCGTTCCACCGAGGCCCATGGTTTCATCATCGGGGTGAGGCGCGATCACGAGCACGCGCCCGCAGGGTGGTCGCAGAAGAACATCAGGCAGTTTCGGAGGCAGCGCACTCTTCATCCGCGGAACTCCACTTCTGCGAGAAGATCGAGTGCTCCTGACCAGTTGGCGAGAAAGTCCTCGGGCGGCAGCGAAGCCTGTACGAGCGGACGGATCACCTCACGAATCCAGGCTTCACCTGCGGGTGGCCAGAATCCGCGCTCTTCACAGACCGACCACGCGGCGGTTCCGCCCGTGGGTTCGAACGGCACACAGCGCAGGTGCTGTGGCAGGAAGCGGCGGATGGATTCCACGCGCAATGCGCCGCGCCGTCGCGTCTCACCGGGCACGCCGACCACCAGCAGATAGCCGGTGTCCAGTTGCAGACGTCGCGCTTCCACGACCCAGTCTTCGAGGTCCTCGGCTGCAGCAGCGCTTCCTGGCAGAGGATCGGCTCCGGTCACGCGATCCACCTCGAACACGACGCGAGTCACACCCGCTTCCACAAGGCTTTCGAGCGTCTCCGCGGAGTCCTTGCCATCAGGCATCACCCGCACGCTCTGTTCCTTCACGCGCTCGCGACAGGCGCTGACGCGTTGCAGCAACTCGGGAGAGAGATCCCTGTCGCGCCACTCGACGTGTCGCACGCCACTCCCCATGCGCAGAAGGGGTGCAAGACAGACGTCCTCATCCAGCGTGCACGCCTCGGGAAGCGGCGCATCGAAGAGCGCCAACTGCGCGGTGGGTGCAAGTGCGGATCGCGCGCCGCGACGCGCCATGAGCGGCAGCGTTCCCGGCTCCTGGAAGAAGGAGACTTGCGGGATCCCGAGAACAGCAGCGCCCCCGAAGGCAGCGAATCCGAATCCGCAGCGCTCCACGGCAGGCAGCGGCAGTCCGAGCCATTCGGCCAAACCGAGCGGAGTCGTCCCCGCGCTGGTTTCGAGATCCTCCGGCAGTGCCGCGCGGTCAGCGCCTTCGCGGAGGAATCCGTCTCCGGTCATGAGGACCCGCAGGCCGGCTTTCCGCACCACGCCCGCCGTATGTGCAAGGAACTCGCGCACCTCGCGACGATAGGGCAGCACAACGCGCGCTCCGGGCACCTGACGCAGCGCAGCCATGAAGGTCTCGTCGTCGGTGCAGTACTCGGCACGCTGAATGGAAACGCCCAGCCCCGCTTGTTCGACGAGACCCGCAAGAAGCAACGCTTCGCTGGCAGCCTCGCAGCCATCAGGCACTGTGACAATGTGAACGTGCGCGGTGAAGTCGTCCATGAGAGCGGCTGACAAGCGTGCAAACGAACTTACCACGCAACGGCGTTCCGGAATCCCATGCTGGCTCGACCACGTAAACTCGCACCGGCGCGCAGCATCATGATTTCCTCTCCCCCGGCATCACTTCGCGACCTCAACCTGAGGCGGCTCGATACTGCACTGCATGTTCTGACCCTTGTCGTGTGCCTCTTCCTGGCGGGGCGCAGCCTCGATCGTCGCGAACTCGATGCGGCCGAGGCAACCGAAGCCACACTGCTGCTCGCCAGAATGGAAGGCGGTCCCGTGCCCGCCAGCGAACTCACCAGCGCGCATCAGGTCATCGCACAAGGTGCGCTCCTCTTCGGCACGACGGAACGTGCGCTGCGGCTCGCGGGCGTGGCAGCGCTCATCCTCGCCATCCTCGTGACAGCCTCCGTCGCCGGAATGCGCAATGGTCCTCGCGCGAGGACCATTGCTCTCTCCGTCGCGGCCGCCTCCAGTGCCGTCTCCACCAGCGCGCGACTCGAACCGACACTGCTCGGCCTCGTGCCTGTCGCATTTCTCAGCCTGCTCTTTCTTGCCGTGCGCACCCGTTGGCAGAACGCACTGGTCCTGTGCGGGGCACTCCTCACCCCGGTGCTCGCGCCCTGCCTCGAACTGCCTGCAGTCGCAGCGCTGATCCTCATCGGCTGCGGCCTCGCGGGTCGGCCCAGAGAACGCGCGCTTGGAATCAGCGGGCTCTTGCTGTTGCTCCTCCCGCACCTGCTGGGCGTGCCGTGGGTCCTGCTGCCGCTGCCCGCCGATCCCGTTGACGGCGCAGGCATCGCGGCGCTCCTGCCCAGTTTCAAAGACCCGTTCGGCACAGGAGCCGCTCTCTTCCTTCTCGCCGGGGTCCTGCTCTACGTGCTGACTCCCGCCGTGCTGCGCCAGCGCATGCTCCCCATCGCACTGGTGTCACTGGTCGCGCTCGCTGTCGCAGCTGTTCCCGGTGGACTCGCTTTCGATCAGGCGCGCCTCATCGTCCTGCTGCCTTTCCTCATGCTCCTCGTGGCGGATGGCGCCGCACGCATGCGCGAGAGTGCCCAGCGTGCACTCGCAGGCGCCTGCCTCCTGCTGCTCGTACTGCTGGCGTCGCGGCCGGTTCCGGAGCCTCCGAGCGTCATGGACGCACGCACAAGACTGCTTGCCGTGCGCAACGCAGGTGCCGCCGGAGGACGCGTCGTGCTCGCGGGTCCCGAGCGCTTCCGCTGGCAGTACTACGCGCGCCGTGGTCATGCTCCGGGAATGCCGCTCTTGCTCGTCCCGGAAGATGTCTCAGCACAGGCGCTGGCCACGCGCTTGGAGGACGCTCTCGGCATGCCGCCCGGCGCATCGGGCGCACCGCCCGTGCTCCTGCTTGCTCCTCGGGAGCAACGCTTCCCCGGACTCTTCCGCGCTTCCATTGCGCAGGGGCTCGCGAGCCAGCTCACCGCCGTCGCAACACCGCGCTAGACGCGCAGCACACCCCACGCGAGGCCGAGGATCTGCTTCACGTTGGCCTTGTATTCCGCTCCGAAGGGCAAGTGCTTCTTCACGCGGATGCACTGCCGCAGTGCCACATAGACCAGCGCACACTTGGTGAAGAACGAGCCGAGCAGGTGATAGTGCTTCCTGTAGAAACGGATGCGGTTTCTGTGCCACTCCGCGGCGAAATCCATGTAGTGACGGGTACTGCCCCCGAGGTGGTGCACCACTTCCGCTTCGTCGAGGTACCAGAGTTCGTGGCCGGCCTTCGTCATGCGCAGGGCCCAGTCCACGTCGTTGAAGAAAAGCCACAGGCCTTCATCCATGAGACCGATGCGGTCGATGACGGTACGGGGCACGAGGAGGCACGTCCCCGGTGGCTGATCCACCTTGCGCGTGCCACGGTGGTCCCACTCCTTCATCTGGTAGCTCGCGAGTTCCTTGCCGTCGGGAAAGAAGTGTTGCAGCGGCGTATCCCACCAGAGCACTGTGCGGAGAGTCGGGAATCGCATGCAGGCGCGCTGGATGCTGCCATCGGGATTGATGAGCCGCGGAGCTACGGCCGCGACGGCCGGATGTGCGAGGAGGAATTCGTGGAGCTTGCGAATGGCATCGGGCGCCACGCGCGTGTCTGAACCGAGCAGCAACACGTACTTCCCTGTTGCGAGCACCACACCGTCATTCACGCCACCTGCATAGCCGCGATTGATCGCGTTGCGTTGCAAACGCGCTTCCGGGAACTCCGCCGCCACCATGTCCGCCGAGCCGTCGCCGCTGGCGTTGTCGATGACGATGGTCTCGAGCGCGAGGCCGCCGTGTCCAAGCCGGAGTGCCGTGAGGCACTCACGCAGCAGTTGCTGCGTGTTCCAGGAGAGGATGACAACGGACACATCTGGTGTGGACATGCTGCCGCGGGAGTCTAGCGGCTGATGAGCGCGCGTGCGCGCCGCAATGCCACGCAATTCTCGTGCAGCGCGGCAAACCCCGCGCGTGCGTGCATCATTCGAGTTCTTTGAACGAGTCCGCCTTCAAGCGATAGAGACTGGTGACGAATCCGTCCTCGATCTTCTCGCCCACATCCAGCACGCCGGTGATGAGAATGGGCACGGGCGTCATGTCCACGCCCTTCTTGGCGGCGATGGTGACCACCACAGCCTGGTGCACCTCGGGAGGCTTGCCGAAGCAGCAAGACCAGAGGGATTCCACGAGCACGAACTCATGAATGTCCTCGACTTCTTCGAGGGTCATCATGTAACCAGCCATGCCGACCTTGCGGCCATTGAGATCCGCGATGTGTTGCGGGAGCTTCATGCCCTCTTCGTAGCTGAAGCCTCCGATGAGGCTGAAGGGCGCCTTCAGGTAGCCCTCCGGCACTTCAACATCCGCCGCGATGCCGACCATGGATCCGAGATGCACGGTGGCGGAGCCCACCGGCAAACGGCGCCAGAGATCCGCCGCAATCTGGCGCGCAAGTTCCTTCAGCGCGGCGCGCTGCATGCTCGTGAGCTCGCCGCCGGCGCTGCCTGCGGCACTCGCCTTCGCGAGGATGTCCTTCATGACCAGACTCGCAACCTGCGAGCGGGTTTCGGCGGTGCCGAGCCCGGATTCTTCGAGGAGTGAGACGAGGCGCGCCATGAGCTGCACCGGATCGTCAGCGCCTTTGTCGCGGCGCACGAGCGGCACCAGCAGCGCTTCGATGCCCGCACCGAGGGCGGTGCCTTGATTCACAGGGGCTGCAGTGGCGTTGGTGCCGCTGGCGGCATTGCCCGCGCTGGGCGTCGCCGCGGTGCGGTTCGTTGCACTTGCGACCGGCTTCACTTCGGCGAGCTTTTCATCGGTGCACGCGCCGACAACGCATGCGAGCACGACACAAGCAACAGAGCGGTTCATCATGAGAGCGGCTTCAGTCCTGAGGCGACATCCGTACGGTAGGCGACGAGTGCAGGCAGCATGCCCGCCGCGCCGCCCAGCAGTGTAACGGCCACAAGCACGAAGGTTTCTTCCAACCAGCGTGGCGTGAGCTCCGGGCGGAATCCGGCCGCGGATTCAACGCTGCCACTCGCGAGCCAGACCAGCCCGTGGCCCGCAAACACTCCGAGCAGTGCGCCCAGCCCCGCGATGATGGCCGCTTCCAGCACGACGACGCCGAACACCGTCCGCCGGTGCGCTCCCACGGCGCGCAAGATCGCAATCTCGCGCCGTCGCGAGGCCATGCTGTTGTAGATGGCGACCATGATGCTCATCACGCCAAGCACGATGACGAGCACCGCCGTGATGAGAAAGATCTGGTCAACTCGCCCGACAATGGCGAACAGCGCCTGCACTTCGCTCGCCACTTCCGCCACAGTGAACTCGGCGCGGTTCATGAGCCGCGGCAGGAGCAGTGCCTTGTGAATGCCCGGCTTGGGGAACACCAGCACCGATGAAAGCCCCACATCGCCGCTGCCCGGCACCATGCCACCCGCATGTTCGGGGATGCTGTAGAAACTCGCGAGGTCGATGAGCACTACCCGGTCGATGGGCGTGCCTGTGCGTTTCAGAATGCCGACAACGGTCCAGTGTTCATCGTGGCCGTGTTCCTTGCCGCCTTCGACTCCGTGCGTCGGCTCGATGCTTGCTCCCAGCGCGAGACCAAGACGGTCCGCCACTTCCGCACCGAGCACGGCTTCGCGCGTTTCCGCATCGTGATCGTGTTCATGCGTGACCGCTGCGCCGGAGCGGAGGTCTTCAAGCACATGCTGCAGCGCTTCTTCGTCGCAGCGGAAAGGCCGGCCCGTCTCGAACTTCGCGAGCCCCTCGCCTGCCGGATGCGGAAAACCGCGATCGAAGACTGCTGCAGTTGTTCCGACGACACGGAAGCCTTTGAAGCTGTCGCCCACTGCGCAGGGCACAGCGAGACGCACCGAGGGGTGCGCGCGCACCTCCTCAAAGCACTTCCAGGGCATCAGGCCTGCGCTGCGATCCACGTGATAGATGCTGTTCAGCACCAGTTCGAGACGCGAGCCCGGCGGCCCGATGACAAGACTGAAGCCTCGGCCCGGCTCCGCGTAGTGACGCTCCATGCCTGCGCGGAGCAGCAGGATCGCCACCACCAGAGCGACTCCGGTTGCGGCCGAAAGCCCTGTGAGGGTCGCGGCAAGGGGCCGCTCACGAAGGCTTCGCTGGACCAGGGTGAGGATCGTCATGAGGCGAAATCCTTCATGGTCCGCACATCCTCGAAGCGTGCCATGACCTCCCGTTCATGAGTGACGCAGAGCAGTGTGGCGCCGCACTCTCGCACGCATTCGAGCAGGAGGTCCATGGCCTCCGCACCAGCGTCGCTGTCGAGACTCGCTGTCGGTTCATCCGCCAGCACGAGTTGCGGACGCGGCGCGAGCGCGCGCGCAAGAGCCACGCGCTGCTGTTCCCCGACGGAGAGTTCTGCTGGTCGGCCATGCAAGCGCGCTGCAAGCCCCATGCGTTCCAGCATGGCCCGCGCACGCTCGCGCGCTTCCCCAGCGCGCACTCCGGCGAAATGCAACGGGAGGATCACGTTCTCCAGCGCCGAGAGACTTTGCAGCAAGTGGAACGACTGGAACACGAAGCCCACATGGCGTGCCCGGAAATCATCACGCGCCGTTTCACCGAGCCCGCGGAGTTGGATGCTCGCCACCGCCACCTCGCCCTCATGCACCGGCAACACTCCAGCGAGCACATTGAGCAAGGTGGACTTGCCGGATCCTGACGGCCCCACGAGGCACACCGCAGCTCCGTGCGCGATCTCCAGGGCATCCACGCGCAAGACCACCCGCTCTGCCGCGCGGTCGCTGAATCGCACCAACAGATTCCTGATGCTCACACTCACGGCGGCTCATTCTCCCCTCTCGCGCCGCCCCGTCCACACTTGCCACGGGAAGTCACGCTCCGTACCATCACTCCATCACCTCGCGGGTGTAACTCAGTTGGTAGAGTGTCAGCTTCCCAAGCTGAATGTCGTGGGTTCGAACCCCATCACCCGCTTCTCCGCGCCGGCATTTTCCAAGCCCGTTGCGCCGCGCTGTCCCTCCCTGCGCATAGAATCCCGCTCGAGCTCGCGCTTGGAAGGCGCAGCCACCACGGGCTTCTCTCATGGCATCCTCGGTAGACAACAAACTGCCTCGCGTTGGCATGATTGCCTCTGTGCGCAACAGACGCGGCGTGGTGTCGGCCGTTGAACCCTTCGATGGCGATTAAGGACGCATCCATCTGGTGCACCTTGAATACAAGGACGACCAACTCCCGCCGGGAGAACGCCTGCTGTGGGAACTTGAACCGCACCGCTCCTTGCTTGAGCCAACGGCGCTTCCGACGGTGTCGAAGACCGAGCCCATGCCCGTCCAGGACTACGACGCCTTGTTGCGTGCAGCGCGGTGGACTGCAGCCTCACCGTGGCTCGAACCAGACGGCAATGCGGTTTGCTCTCGCCCACCGGTCTCAAGCCCCTTCCACGGTGCGGTGCAGGTCGAAGACTTCCAACTCGTGCCGCTGCTGAAGGCCCTGCGCATGCCGCGAGTCAATCTGCTCATCGCAGACGACGTGGGGCTCGGCAAGACAGTTGAAGCCGGACTGATCCTTACCGAGTTGCTGCTCCGCCGGCGCATCCAGCGCGTCCTCATTCTCACACCAGCCTCGCTCCGGCTGCAGTGGCGCGACGAAATGTGGGACAAGTTCTCACTGCCATTCGATCTTGTGGATCGCGCCGAAACCCAGGCCCTCCGCAAACGCCTTGGCGTGGACGCAAATCCCTGGCGCGCATCCAGCCGCATCATCACTTCGTACCACTACCTCCGGCAGGCGGACGTGCTCGAACAGTTCCACGCAGCGTGTCACACCCCCGAAGGCACACCGCACCTTCCGTGGGACCTCCTGATCGTGGATGAGTGCCACAACTTGATGCCCTCGGCGTTCGGCCAGGATAGCGACCTCTGCAACATGCTGCGCCGGATCGCGCCCCAGTTTGAGCACCGGCTCTTTCTCAGTGCAACACCACACAACGGGCACACACGCTGTTTCACAGGTCTGCTTGAACTCCTCGATCCTGTGCGCTTCAGTCAGACGGATGAGCTGCGCCCCGCGGAAAAGGAACGAATCCAGCAAGTCGTGCTGCGCCGTCTGAAACGTGAAATCAACGCGCGCACCAATCCACCACGCTTTTGCAGGCGCATGCCGCCGCAGCCACGCCTGCTGCAACTCTCGGCTCCTGAAGTGGCTCTCTCTGCCGCCTTCGCTGAATTTCGCACCAAGGTCCGGGCCGTGGTCAATTCGGGCGACGGCAAACGCCGTCGCTCCGGCAGCTTCGCCATCGAGATCCTCGGCAAGCGCTTGCTGAGTTGCTCCACCGCCTTCGCCGAATCTTGGCGCCGCGCGAAGGAGGGTTTGGCGGAGGCGCGCTCGGCAACAGATGCCGACGTCGAGGCCGCCAGGAATGCAGCTGACGAGGACACTGGCGACGATCGCGAATCCGAGGCCCGCGGCGCCACCGCCGTCTGTGTCATCGGCGCATGGCTCAAGAATGTCGCTGCAGATCTCGTGCCGGAGATCTCGGCCATCGACCAGAGTCTCGCGCAACTCGGATTCAACCTCACGCGCGACAACATCATCGAGCAGGATCCGAAGTGCGATGCCCGTCTGGAAGACCTTGTCGCTCTGATCGAGGAACTCCTCCGCACCGGGAAGAACTGGCGCGACGACGAACGCATCGTGGTCTTCACCGAGTACAAGACGACCCTTGACTATCTCACACGCCGACTGCGTGACCGGTTCCGTGAGGATGATCGCATCCTGACCCTTTTCGGCGGGATGGATGAGGTCGCACGTGACCTCGTCAAGCAGACTTTCAACGATCCAACTGCGCCCGTGCGCATCCTGCTCGCGACGGACGCGGCAGCGGAAGGCCTGAACCTGCAATCGACGGCACGCTACCTGCTGCACTTCGACTGCCCATGGAACCCTTCGAAACTTGAGCAACGCAACGGCCGCATCGACCGCCACGGACAGGCGCGGGATGTCACCATTCACCACTTCGTGAGCAATGAGGATCAGGATCTCCGTTTCCTCGACCATGTTCTGCGCAAGGCGGATGAGATCCGCGAGGACCTCGGCTCCGTGAATGAACTCTTCGACGAGGCTGCGCACAGAAAGCTCGTTGATGGCGAGAGTCTCGAATCCGTCAGAGCAGATCTCGATGCGCGTGTGAAACACTCTCGCGGACGCAGTGCCATCGCCGCGGATGCAACCATCGAGACCAGTGCGGACGGCGCACCTGCAGCGCGCGATCTCGAAGCGCTCTCCGCCGAGCTGGACCTCGACCCCTCCGCCGTTCGGGACACTCTCGAATCTGCGTTGGCCATTCGTGCGGGTCGTCCGCAACTCGATTGCTCACCGACCACCAAGAGTTGCAGGCTCATCAATCCGGGGCTTCCGGGTCGGACGGAGGTCATTGACGAATCACTGCGCCGTCCCAAAGGGGCGAAGGGCGCGCTTTCTCAGCTCGCCTTCACGGCGGATCCCTTTCAGGTCCAGGTCGGAGCACGAACCGTGTTCGCCCCCCGACCCGATGTGCTCCTGATGCACCTGTCTCACCCCATGGTGCAAAAGGCTCTCAGTGCATTGACCCGTGGACGCTTTCCCGGAACGGAAGAGAGCGTCTCATGCTGGACAGTGCGGTTGGGTTCCGTACCCACTGGTTGTCAGGCTCTGATCCTGTTGAGGATCGAAGAACTTGCCGTCAACGACCTCCGCGAGGCCTTCCATCACTGGGTGCGAACCATTGCGTTCCCGGTTCGCGATGATTCTCTCGGCGCACCACTGATCCACCAACCCGCACGCGCCCTGCGCGGTGCCCGGCCCACAAACGCCACCGCCGACCAGCGCTTGGCCCGCGACTTGGTTGACGGAATCGAACCAGCGTTGCGCCGTGCCCTCAACGACCACCGCAAGGCACTGACAAATCGCCTGAAGAGTGCGCTCAAAGACGCTCTTCAGGAAGCGAGCGCGCGGGAGGATGAGCGTTATCAAAGTCGCCAAGGAGAGGTTTCGAAACTGATCGTCGAGAACACCCTCGCCAAGCTGGAACGCGAAATCGAACACCTGCAGCGCGAGCGCGCTCAGGGCATGCTCTTCGAAAGTGCCAACCGCTTCGATGACGTCATCGCCAACAAACAGGCGGAGATCGAACATCGCAAGGCGCACTGTGAAGAAGTGCGCTCTCAACTCGAGCGCGAACGTACACGCATCCTCACGCATCTCCTGCCAAGGCGCCATGCTTTGTCCGGCGAGGCGCAGGTGTTCCCCGTCGGTATCGAAGTGCGTCTGCCGGGAGGGCCGGCATGACTCCACCAGCACTATCCGGCTGGGAGCACCTGCGGCACGGCGGCTTGTTGCTGGATCCGCCACGCTTGCGCCGCATCGCGGAGCATGTACCCCCGGCGCTGCCATGGTTCATCGAAGACCAGTTGCGGCGCAGCGCCAACGCCCTCCGGAGCGGCAACCAAACTGCGTCAGAGTTCGTCACGTTCGTGCTGCGGGATGTATGCGACTTCCGCGATGAGCGCGGCACATGGCTCCGCGGCAGCAGCATCGGCGCCGAATGGAGCCGCCCTTCCTTCACGGGAGCAGCCATCAAGCCGCGTCAACTCTGGCGTGCTGAGCGCGGCGGCGTGCTGCCTGTCTTCATCGATGCCTCGGCTCGCATTGGCCTCGGCCATGGGCGCAAGGCCGCGAGTGAAGTCGTGCATTGGTTGCGCTCGGGCACGGAACGCCTCGCCGTCCTCACCAACGGCAGACAGTGGCGGCTCATTTTTGCGGGCCTCGACTTCGATGCTTTCTGTGAGTGGGACATCGACCTCTGGTTTTCCGAAGGCCGGTTGTCACCGCAGGTTGACGCGCTCCGCACACTGCTTTCCCCTGCGCTCTGGATCCACTCCGGGCAGGACGACACCAGCCCGCTCATTGCGGCCATTCTCGACAGCAGGAAGGGCCAAGCAGAGCTCTCCACCCTGCTCGGCGTGCGCGAATTCCTGCATCGATTGCCTGCAAACCTTCCGCAACGTCTTCTATCACGTCCACCTCGACCGCCAGACGGCACTGCAGTGTCTGGATGCGTGGGGACAGGACCTCATTCAGACCCATGCGATCCCCGTACTGAATCCGACTGTTGTGGCACGCGACGCCGCGCTACCGGTCAACCACGCCGAGCGACGCTTGCAGCACATGCTCCGTGATGCGGGATTCGCAGAAGGCATCTGGGGCGAACAAATCCGACTTGAGGGCTCGTTCGGCTCCACGACTCCGGACGTCATCTACAGATCTGCAGAACATGGTCCAGATGAAGGCATCGCCATCTACCTGGATGGACTCTCAGAACATCTGCATGGCAACCCCAAGACACGCGAGAAGGACCAGCACATCCGGTCGTGGTTGCGCAGCCATGGTTGGGAGGTCATCGAGCTTGCCGCCACCGACCTCGCCGACCTGGGTGCCATGCGGCGCTTTTTCATCAAACTGGCGGGATATCTCGGAAACGCCGAGCTCAAGTCAAACCTGAAAAGCAGTGATGGCTGGTTCACCGCTTCGGCAACAACGCCAGAAGCAGGTGCTCGGCCTCCTTTGCGCAGAGTGAACCCCGCGCATGAGGACCGCTACCGCAACTGTGTTCCACTCGTGCCGCTCAAGGCCGCAGCAGGCGGCTTTGGTGATCCGCAGTTCATTGAGAACGGTGAGCAGGAATGGGTTGAAATCGAGGCGCGGCGTGCCCTGCGTCCCGGGATGTTCGTGGCGCAGGTCGTCGGCAAGTCGATGGAGCCGCTGATCCCTGATGGGGCACATTGCCTGTTCAGCGCACCGGTTACCGGGTCGCGCCAGGGGCGTGTCCTGCTCGTGAGCCTGCGGGATGAGGTTGATCCCGAGAGCGGTGAACGCTTCACCATCAAGCGCTACGAAAGCTCCAAGAGCTCTGCCGATGGCGATACATGGCGGCACATCAGCATCACCCTCAAGCCAGAGAACACCGACTTTGCACCCATCGTTCTTCGGGTCGACTCAGAAGGGCTCGTCCACGTCATCGCCGAGTTCCTGCAGGTCCTCCAGCAGCCGGGTTCTTCTGGTCAACAGGAAAGCCGCTGAGCGCGGCTAGAGTTGCGGGGCGCCATGCGCGCACGGAGTGACGAGGATGACCATCACCACGGCGGCGATCACGATATTGGCGTTGACGGCGTCCCTCGCACTGGTCCTGAAGACGGAGGAATCGGAGATGGCCGGGCAAGGGCGCACGATCATCGTGCTGAGACATGCGGAGAAGGAAGCGGGAGCTGACCCCGTGCTCACCGAGCGCGGGCTGAAACGCGCGCAAGACGTGGCCCTGCTGCTTGGCAAGTGCGGAGCAACCGCCCTCATCAGCAGCGAATTCAAGCGCACGCGCCTGACGCTCGAACCACTCGCCATGGCTCTCGAACGCAAGGTCGAGACCATCCCCGCCGCCGATACGAAGCAGCTCGTCGAACGCTGCCGAACGGCGGCGGACGGATCGACGCTGGTGATCTGCGGACACTCGAACACGGTGCCCGCACTGCTGAAAGCGCTCGGCGCGGAACCCACTCGTCTCGATGCCGCCGCCATGATTCCCGATGCGGAGTTCGGCCGGCTCTACATCCTGCACTTGCCACCAGCCAACTCCACTCTCACGCCCATGCTCACGGAACTTTCGACAGGCGCATGACGTGCCGAGGCGCTCTCAGTGCGGCTTCGACTTCGCCCGCGCCTCAGCGAGTTCCCGAACGGTCTTGGAGAGGAGCGCGTACTCCTTCGCGTTCGACAACGCTTCAATGCGCGCATTGACCGCGTCCGCTACCGCACTGGCTGCGTTCGCATCCGGCGCAACCGCCAGGCATGCTTCGACAACGACCAGCGCGAATGGGTTGAGCGCAAGCGCCGCCTTGGCAACAGACACACTCTCGCGCGCACGTTCGTCAGCCGCCAAAGCATCAAAGACACGGCGCAGCACGAGTGCTTGCAGGTAACTCCTGAAATCATGGCTCACGCCCCAAGCGACGGCCTGATGAAAGACCATCGGTCGCCGACCACCCTCATCCACGACGTGATAGCCCGCATGCACACTGGTCACTTCGTCACCGCCGGTTGCATATTGCTCGCCACGGAAGCGGTAGTGGCCGGTGGCCGCATCATGCTCCAGGCGCATCAACGCGCAGTGCCCGGGCTGACCTGCGGTCGAGGCCGGAACGCCCATGATGCGAAAGGTGCGCGCGCCGATGTTGCCCATGGTTCCGCACACGCCGCCATCTTTCCACATCATCTGGATCGAGCCGTAGCTGAACGGAAACGGCTGCACGCGCCGCGCTGACTGCATGTCGAATTGCTGCGCGATGTCTCCGATGTACTCGCCGTAGGTCCTCATCTCGCCGCTCGCGAGGCTCTCCGTCCAGATATCCTCGCGCTCGCGGAGCGGCTGATCATCGGCAGCGAGCATCAGCAACACGGGCCAAGGTGCATTGAGCGGCGCCTTGGGCCATTTGTGAGCCGTGCGTCGAGCCTGCGCTTTCACATCGCGCTCGTTGCGCACAAACCAGGCCATGGATTCGGCTGCGGTCGGCGCCGGATCGCGCTCGGCAGGCATGCGCCCCTTGTTGCGGTACGCCGTGTGAAACAACTCGTGGGCTGCGGCAATCTTCTTGCGCAGTTCCGCATCTTGCACAGCTTCCGTGGAGTACCAGTGCACCGCGCGGTCCCCGCATTCGATGCGAACTTCCGGATGACCATGCGCAGCCATGTGGGCGTTGAACTCGTCTTGCAGCACAGGCGATGCAATCACATCGCACGCCAACGGCGCGCGTTGGATCTGCTTCCTGACAGCCACCGCCTTGCCGCGCGGTTTCGCGACCCCTTTCTTGTCGTATTCCAGTGGCGGCAATTCGCTCACCGTGGCCTCGACCGTGACTGCTGCATGCTGTTCGAGGAAGTTGAGAATATGGTCATCACGGTCGAGTGTGCGGTTGGTTGCTCTGGTGTCGATCGCGACCCGCGGATCGCCCGGGACTCGGAGCTCCATGCGCTTTCGTGCCGTGATGTCTGGCAACACTGCGTCCGCCTGCGCGGCTTCGTAGTCGCCATCATTCCAACCCCCTGCCCGCTTCCGTGGCGCTCGGAACGATGCGTCGATCGCGAAGGCCAACGCAAGTTGGGGAAACTCCCGGCGCACCGTGTCCACACCGAGGTCGAGTTCCAACGAGCGCAGTTGAAGCAGGACCGGCAACGGGTCGCGCCTGCAGCCGTAGACCGAGGCCTGCCGCACGGGATCTGCGTCGATCCAATGGAGGAAATCCGCCGGCAGCCCCAAACCGCGCTCAGTGCAGCGCGCAAGCGTTTGATGCCGCGCCTTGGCAATGAACTCGGCTGTCAGCTCGGTCCAGTTCGTCGCCTTCCTGTTCACAACAGAGTTGGCCGCTGTCGCTGACGCTGCCCCCGGTGTCTGGCCAGGCACTCCCGCAGCAACCAAAGCAACCACCATGAGCATGGCGCTGCGAATCGGCGCAGTGTTCTTCTTCATGATTCGGATCCTAACGGTCCCCACTGCTTTCGTTGAGCATGTGCGTTCTTGCCCCTTCATAGTAGAACCTCAGTGGAGCGCCGCACAGCCATGCAAACCGCCAGCACCAGTCCCGACGTTCCGTCAGCGATCCATATCGCACCCTGGGTCGAGAAGCTGCTCAAGCATCCCTTGTACGGCGAACTCAGCGATGAGTTCAGCCTGCGCATTTTCATGCGCGCTCACGTCTTCGCCGTCTGGGATTTCCAGTCCCTGCTCAAGGCCCTGCAGCGCAACGTGACTTGCGTGGAGGTGCCGTGGTTTCCCACTGCGGACCCGCTGGCTCGCCGCTTCGTCAATGAAATCGTCCTCGATGAGGAAAGTGACGAGACGCCGGAAGGATCGTACTTGTCTCATTTTGAGCTGTACCTGCAAGCCATGCAGGCTTGCGGAGCAGACACAACGGCACCGATCCGTGGCTTCCTGAGCGACTTGCGCGAAGGTCACCCTCTCGTGGAAGCGTTGGCACGTCCAGAAGTTCCCCGCGGAGTCGCGCCCTTCGTCAGTGCCACGCTGGCAGTCGCCACTTCGGGAAAGGCCCACTGTATTGCCGCGGCCTTCGCCTACGGGCGCGAGGAAGTCATCCCGGGGATGTTCCTGCGCGTCGTGGATGGACTGGCCGCCATGGCTCCACAGCGCTGGGCCACTTTCCGGTATTACCTGCAGCGGCACATCGGCACGGACGCCGATCGTCACGCACCGCAGGCCAAGGCTCTTGTGGCGCGCCTGTGCGGCACTGATGCCACGCTCTGGGCGGAGGCAGAGGCTGCCGCACGCAGCGGATTGGAATCGCGGCTTCAACTCTGGAACGCCATCCTCGAGACCTTGCATGCAGAGCGTCTCGCTGGTCGCGATGCACATCTCTGCTCTGAAACTCCGTGATGCGACATGGCATCTGACAACGCTGCCGTCCCACACGGCGCACAGCACCAATAATCGCCATAAGGAACCCCGCTTCATGACCCGCATCGCGATTCTCTTGAGAGGCGTCAACGTCGGAGGGAAGCACAAGCTGCCCATGGCAGAACTGAAGCAGTGCTGTGAGATGCTCGGGATCCTCGACTGCACAACGCATCTGAATAGCGGCAACGCGGTAGGCAGCCTCGCGGCGGCGAAGGTGGATGGGTTTGCGGCCTCGCTGGCACGCGCACTCGAAAAGCGCTGCGGCTTCGGGGTGCCGGTGGTTGTCCGCACGGCGTCAGCACTGAAGCGCACCATCGCGGCGAACCCGTTCCTTGCGGAGAACGCAGCGCCGGCCTCGCTGCATGTCGCGTTTCTCGATGCGAAGCCGGCGACAGCGAAGGTGCGCGCCCTCGACCCCGCACGCTCCCCCGGCGATCGCTTCATCCTGCAAGGCAGCGAGGTATTTCTGCACCTTCCGCATGGTGTCGCGCGCACGAAACTCACCAACGCCTGGATGGACTCCTCCCTCGGCGTGACCTCCACCCAGCGCAACTGGGCCACCGTCCTCGCCCTCGCAGAACTTCTCGACGCGAGCGACTGACTCCGCACGCTCCGTCGCTTGATCTCGCGCGATTGTTGCCTAGAGTCGCCGCATGAAACTCAGCATCACCTACTGCGTGCAGTGAAATTTCCTGCCACAAGCGGCCGGTCTGGCCGCTGAACTCAAGGCAAGTCTCGGGCTGGAAGCAGAGATCATCCAGGGCAAGGGCGGCATCTACTCCGTCGTGCTTGACGGCAAGGAGATCTTCAACAAGAAGGAGATCGGCCGCTATCCCATCCTTGGAGAGGTGACCGGCATCATCAAAGGCATGCACCCGGAGCTCTGAATGCCGCGCGCGAAGCTTGGCTGAAGCGGCGCACGTTCTTCGCCGCTGCGCGACGCCCGCGGCGCCTCAGGCCGGTTTCAAGCTCACCAGTGCGTGGACTGAGATCGCTTCACCGCGGCCGAGTGCGTCGACCCCCTCATGCGTTCGAGCCTTGACCGCCACGCGGTCCAGCGGCAACGCGAGCAACTCCGCGAGTGCCGCCTTCATCTCCGCCTTCCACGGCCCGAGGCGCGGCTTCTCCGCGATGATGGTCACATCGGCCTGCGCGGGTGCATGGCCAAGCGAACGCAGTTCTTCCAGGGTTCTTGCAAGCAGCGCGCGGCTGTCGATCCCGCGCAACGCAGGATCGGTGTCCGGGAAGTGCTCTCCGATATCAGGCAAGCCCGCCGCACCGAGAAGTCCCTCGATGAGCGCATGCAGCACCGCGTCGCCATCGGAGTGGCCGAGGAGATGAACCTCCGCCGATACATCGATACCACCGAGCCGTAGCGGCCCGCCCGGCACCAGTCGGTGAATGTCGAAACCGAAGCCTGAACGCGGCGTTTCCATGATAGCCCTCGCCAGCCGGAGGTCATCCGCTGTCGTGATCTTGAAATTGAGTGCTGAGTCTTCCACCACATGCACGGCCACACCATAGTGACGCAGCAGCGCCGCTTCGTCGGTGAAATCGCGACCGTCACGTGCAGCCGCTGTCAGCGCGTCTCGCAGCAGGGCAGCACCCGCTCCTTGTGGCGTCGCAGCCAGGCGCATGCGTTTCCTGTCCGGCGTCGCGGCAATGCGACCGGCCGCATCGATTTCCTGCAAGGTGGCGGTCACCGGTTGCGCGAGCAGCGCGGCGTCGTGCTGCGCGAGAGCCTGCAGCAGCCTCTGGATGGCTGCCGTGCTCACCAGCGGGCGCGCTGCATCGTGAATGAGCAGCACATCCGCGTCCCCGGCAACCGCGACACCCGCTTGCACCGATTCCTGCCGGGTCGCGCCACCAGCCACCACACGCGAGAGGCCCACTTCTCGCAGCCAGCTTGCGAGGGGCTCCTCGGCCGTGGCTCTCAAATCGTCGCGGTGCAGAACGAGGACCTGCGCTGCGGGCAGAAGCGCTGCGGCCGCATGCGCACCGTGCCACCAGAGTGGTCTGCCGGCCAGCATGACAGTTCCCTTGCGCACGCTGGCCCTCAGGCGTGAGCCTTCCCCCGCAGCCACGTGCACGATCGCGAATCGTTGGGGGACATAGGGCTCGGGCTTCACGGCCTCACCATATCAGCGCCAAAGAGGCGTAGCGGATCCCGTTTTTGCGCTGCGTGTTTCCCGGCCTGACGCTGCAAAGCGCGATTGATGCGCTGTTTGCATTCGCGACAGTTTTCACAACTTCTCTGAATTTCCACCGACATCCACGACGAAGAAACGATCAGCTTTATCAGGTCGCCAGCCCGCCACCTGTGAAGCCCTGCCGGTGTTCGGTTCTCATCGCCAGTTGTGCGGCATGGGAGGTTGGCATGGTCAAGATGAAGAAGGCGGCGTGTGTGTGGTTGTTGTTTCCGGCCCTCGCCGCCGGGCTGAGTGCGCAAGTTCTTCTGGTAGACGGAGACCCGTCGGGTCCTGTCCAGGTCACACCTCAAGTGGCCGTGGGGATCGAGCTGTTCGCTCAGCCCGATGTCCCCTTCGCGCTCCTTGTGGCCATGGCCCCTGCCGCGACCGCGACTCCGTACGGCACCTTCGGGCTCGACTGGAACGCGAACGGATTCGTCGCCCTCAACGGATTCGACCCGCAACACCCGTTCCATGCTGAGAGCTGGCTCGATCAGAGCGGCTACTTCAATCTGACCACCGAGATCTTCTCGGAGGCGCATGTCCCCGCGGAGCAGATCCAGATCTGGGCACAGACAATCTCTCCGGACGTCACCGCACCCAACGGCTACATCCTCAGCAACGTGGTGCAAGTCAACGAGCACACGCCGCCCCCGCAGGTCATCTTGAATACGCCGAACATGGTTGCCCAAGGTGGCGTACTCACCATCACTGGCCAGCACTTCGCCTCGGCGCCCTACTTCAACATCGTCACCATCGGCAACTGCCTCTGCAACGTGCTCTCATCCTCGGGCTCGGTCATCGCGGTGGAAGTGCCTGTGACCTGCAACTCCGGTCCGGTCATGGTGTCCACGCCCTGGGGCAACTCGGGGAGCAATCCCAATGCCATCAACAGTTGGGTGGCCGTGCTCAACAGCGTGGTCTCCGAAGCACAAGCGCCGGTGGTCAGCTCTGGCTTTGCGACCGTGCAGGGCTACATCTTCACCGCGCAATCTCCAGACAGCTTCACCGTGCATGCCCAGCCCGGCCAGGAGATCTACGCCGAGTGCTACTCCTTCGACCCCAACACGGGCATGCTGACGGGCGGCTCCAACAGCGCGAATCAGTATTTCGATCCGGTGCTCGAGATCCGTCGCGGCGAACTCACCCTCTGCTTCGATGATGATTCCGGCCCGCTCACCAGTGCAGCCTTCGGCGTGCAATCCGGCATCAACAGCTTTGTCGCCGATATCGAGGCGGATTTCACGGTGCGTGTGCGCGCCGTGTTCACCATCTTCTCGGGGCACTACATCCTCAAGTACGGCGTCCGCGAACCTCTGAACATGCCCATGCGCGTTCATGGCGTGCATCCCAACATCGTGCGTGCTGGTGATCAGGTCACGGTTTGGTGTTCACACACCGTTCCCGGCCAGACTGCCGGACACCTGGTGCATGCCTTTGGTCAGGACATCGTGCCGGATGCCGTCGGGTATGGGTCCATGCAGTTCACCGTGCCTGCGGGCGCGCAAAGCGGCCCCGTCTCCGTCTCGACGCCCTCGGGCTCAAGCCAGATGGACATGGACCGCATGTGTGCCTACCTCACCGTCATTCAGAACCAGTTCACATTTGCGGTTGAGGGGCAGATCCCGGTGAGCACATCCAGCCTCACCTACTTCGGGACCATTTCGAACAGCTTCGACTACGACGTGTTCCGCATCGTGACCAAGGCGGGCCACGACTACCGTTTCGAGGTCTACGCCTACGACGGTCCCGAGACGCGGGTCATGACGAGCACCTGGGCCGTGCCCAACCCCTTGGACCCGGATCTCCGCGTGACGCCTGGTGGTTTCACCTCTCCCATTCTCGCCATGGACTCGGGCTCCGGCCCGGGGCTCAACGCGCAGATCGGCAACGCACTCTCGCCCTACTATCACGCGACTTCCGACACGACCATCGACCTCTGGCTGATGCCGTGGTTCATGGGTTCGTGGGGTGACTACATGTTGACCATCGTCGAGATTGCGCCTCCCACGCCTTGACGCACCCGCGCGCCGTATGATTCGCGCGTGCCCTTCCGCCAACTCGCAACACGCGATCCACTGATCGTCGCAGGCATCGACCCCGGCACGCACCTGCTGGGGTTCGGCGTTGTGGGGCGCAAGGGAAGCCTGATGATCGCCGTGGACCACGGCGCTCTGCGCGCTCCGAAGGATGCGGGCTTGTGCGAACGCATGAAGGTGCTCGCGCGCGGTTTGCGCGCGCTCTTCGCGCACCACAAACCGGATGTCATCGCCCTCGAAGAGGCCTTTGTCGCCAGAAACATCCAGTCCTCGCTCCGGCTCGGCGAAGCGCGCGGCATGGTGCTTTGCATCGCTGCAGAGTTGGACATCCCGGTGGTTGACTACCCCACCGCGCGCGTGAAGGTCGCCATCGCCGGACATGGTGGCGCCACCAAGCAACGTGTGCGGACCGCAGTGATGCGCGAGCTCCGGCTGCTGGAAGCCCCCGACCCTCTGGATGCCTCGGACGCTCTCGCACTGGCTCTCGCCCTCCTCCACGACCCGCGCATGAACCGGCGTCTCGCCGCCGCTTTGAGCGTGCGCCCCCGGGCGCGCAAGCGCTGACTGGAACCACGGCTTCTCCTCCCCTTGCAGTTGTTTGGCCGGCAGCCGTGCCGAATCCGGACGCATCCGGTCGATAGAGGAACCGGTACTCCACGCATGAAGACCCGCACGACAACACTCGCATTGATCGCTCTCCTCGCAGCAGCGTGCGAGCACACTCCGCGTCCTGAGGTAGCGGCAGAGGCGGAGGGCCCGAGTCAACTGCGTCCGGACGCGCGCGATGTCCCTGCGGCTGTGCAGGCCATCGAAGTCCTCATCAACCAGAACGGCGCGCTCATCGCCGACGAAATCGAGATCGAGTGTTCCTGCAACTACGTCTGGGATGTCGCGCTGAGTGGAGAAGACGTGGATAGGCTGCGCCCTGAAGGCAAGGGCCAGAGAAGCACGGCGCGCGGCAAGCCCCGCGGCAGTTTTCGCAATCTCGAACTCCGTGCCATCCGGAGCATCACCCTCAAGAGTTCCGGCTTCGATGTGGCGCCCTACATCCGCATTCATGCGCGAGGGAATGCCGCCTACGCCTCGAGCGCGGGCGTCACGCGGGCGACGGTGATCACCATCGACAACGCACACCTCCGCGTCTCCGAGCTCGCCAGCCCGCCGCAGCCCTGAGCTCTGGCGGCTAAGCTCCGCCCATGCGCGTCGTGCTGCAGAGGGTGAAGGAAGCCTCCGTCACAGTAGATGGCGAAATGGTCGCGCGTATCGGCCACGGAGTCCTCCTGCTCGCCGGCTTTCTGAAAGGCGATGATGCCTCCGTTGCCGATCTGCTCGCAAGAAAGATCGCGGCGCTGCGCATCTTCGAGGACGCGGAAGGACGCACCAATCGCGGATTCGAGGAAACCGGAGGAGAAGTCCTCGCCGTCTCGCAGTTCACTCTCGCTGCTGACACGAGCCGCGGGCGCAGGCCTTCTTTCGAGAACGCCCTCGAAGCAGACGCAGCCCGCGCACTCTTCGCTCATTTCGCGGCGGCCCTCGAAGCGCTACTCGGCAAGCCTGTCGCGCGCGGAGTCTTCGCGGCCTCCATGCAGGTTGCCCTCATCAATGATGGCCCGTTCACCCTGGTGCTTGAGCAGCTTCCCGCCGGAAAGTAGGTTGCCCGCATGAAGCGATTCCTCTCGGGAATCCAGCCCTCCGGGCTGCCCCACCTCGGCAACTGGTTCGGCGCCATGGCCATGCACCTCGAACTCGCGCGCGAGGGCGAGGCCTATTGGTTCATCGCCGATCTGCACGCCCTCACCACGGTGAAGGACGCGGCAAAGCTCCGCGAAATGACACGCGAGGTGGCGGTGAGTTACCTCGCCATGGGCCTCGACCCGGAACGCACCTGCTTCTGGCGTCAGAGCGATGTGCCGGAGGTAACCGAGGTGGCCTGGCTGCTCGGCACGGTGAGCGGCATGGGGCTTCTCGAACGCGGCCACTCCTACAAGGACAAGGTCGCGCAGGGTCTCACGCCGAGCGTCGGACTCTTCTATTACCCCGTGCTCATGGCCGCGGACATCATCTGTTTCGATGCGGATGAAGTGCCCGTCGGCAAGGACCAGATCCAGCACGTGGAGTTCGCACAGGACATGGCCGGCGCTTTCGATGCGGTCTACGGGCCCACGTTCAAACGCCCCGAGTGGCGGCTTTCGAAGACGCCCAAGGTCTCCGGGCTGGATGGCCAGAAGATGAGCAAGAGCTACGGCAATGCACTGTGGATCTTCGAAGAGGGCAAGGCGCTCACGAAGGGCATCGGTCGTCTGCCGACGGATTCGCGCGCGCCCTCCGAACCGAAGGACCCGGATGGCATGCTCATCTTCGAGTGGCTGAAGCTGCTCATTCCCGCAGATGAATACGAAGCGCTCGCAACCCGCGCACGCGAGGGCGGAGACAAAGGCCCGGGCTACGGAGAGTTGAAGAAGCGCATCGCTTGCGCGATGGACGAACTCTTCGGCGCAGGCCGCGAGGAGAGGAAGAAACTGCTCGCGCACCCGGAGCATGTGGAACGCGTGCTTGCCTCCGGTGCGGAGAGAGCGCGCAGCGCCGCGCGCGCCGTGCGCGATCGCGCTTACAAGGCCTGCGGGCTGCGCTGAAGCGCGTGCGTCAGCGCGTGGCGTCCACGAGCCGCGCCATCCACTTGCCGATCTGGTCGGCTTCGAGATGCACCGCGTCGCCTGCAGAGAGCTTCCCGAGAGTGGTCACCGCCAATGTGTGCGGTATGAGCGCCAGTTCCACTTCTGCAGCGCCAAGCGCCGCCAGCGTGAGCGACACACCTTCAACGGTGATGCTCCCCTTCGGAATGGTGAAGCGCAGCACGGAGGATGGAACATCGAGCGTCATGCGCACCTCACCCGCAAGGCGTTTCACTTCGCGCACCTTGCCGAGCCCGTCCACATGTCCGGAGACGAGATGCCCGCCGAGTCGGTCGCCGAGCTTCATCGAGCGCTCAAGATTCAGATCATCTCCGGCGCGAACCTCGGCGAAGCGCGTCAGCCGGAGTGTCTCGCCCATCATGAAGAAGGTGGCGCGAGTACCCTCGATGGCTTCCACCGTCAGGCAACAGCCGGCCACGGCGACGCTGTCGCCGGTTCGCACCCCCTCGGCAACGGCCCCGAGGTCAAGCTCCATGCGCACGCCTCCATGTTCCTCGCGGTGCTGGGTGACACGACCAAGTCCTTCGACGATGCCGGTGAACATGTCCCCAGTGTGCCCCGGGAGCTTTGCGGACCCAACCCCTTGGCGCTCGCGGGTTTGAAGTGTCTTCACGGTCAGCTCCGCTGCACGCCGGTGCATTCCTTGATCCAGCACCGCGCGCCTGTATCATCTTCCGCTCGCTAACCGTTGTCGCCGCAAGTCTTTCCGCACGCGGGGAGCATTCGGGGCACCGGTGGGCGGAATCAGGACCCGTTTGCGGATTGATGTTCTGTCCATCTTCCCCGGCCTCATCGAGGGCTTCCTCGGCGAGGGGATTGTAAGGATCGCCCGGGAGAAGGGGCTTCTGGACGTCGTGACCCACGACTTCCGGAACTTCGCGACTGATCAGCACCGCAGCGTCGACGACAAACCGTTCGGCGGCGGACCTGGCATGGTGCTGAAACCCGATCCGATCTGTGCATGTCTTGATGCACTCCTCGGTGACGCAAAGCCCCTGCCACGAATGCTGTTGATGTCGCCGGCCGGGAAACCACTCCGCCAGCAGCGCGTGCGTGAGTTCGCCAAGGACGAACGCATCGTGGTGCTTTGCGGGCGCTACGAAGGGATTGATGAGCGTGTGACGCTTCTCTGGCCCTTCGAGGAAATCTCCATCGGCGATTACGTGCTCAGTGGCGGTGAAGTTCCCGCCATGGTGCTGATCGAAGCGGTGGCGCGTCTTCTCCCTGGTGTTCTCGGACACGACCTCTCGGCCGTGCAGGACTCCTTCGAAGGCCCGCGCCTCGATCACCCGCACTGGACTCGCCCTGCGGATTTCCGGGGTATGCGCGTACCGGACGTGCTCCTTGGTGGCGATCACGCAAAGATCGCGGCCTTCAGGAGAGCGGAGGCACTCGCGAGGACCAAGGCTCGGCGCCCGGACCTTCTGGAAGGTCGCGACAAGCCGGAGTGATACAGACAACCTGAGTCGCCCGCACGGGTGACATGGACGCCCCGCGGGGCGGCGGAGTGAGAGCGATGAACAAGCATGATGATGTGGTGAATGCAGCGAAGCGCGCGAAGCCGCTGCCGGAATTCAACATTGGCGACAACGTGGATGTGCAAGTGCTCATCCGTGAAGGCGACAAGGAGCGCATCCAGATCTTCAACGGCACGGTGATCGCACGCCGTGGCAAGGTCGGCCCGTCCGCCACTTTCACGGTGCGTCGCATCGTGCAGGGTGAAGGCGTCGAGCGCATCTTCCCCATCAACTCGCCGAAGATCGTTGGCCTCGCGGTGAAGACCCGCGCCAGCGTGCGCCGCGCGAAGCTCTACTACCTCCGCGGACTCACAGGCAAAGCCGCGAAGCTCAAAGAAATCATCGGCTGACAGAACGACCACGGCACCGCGGCCGCATGATGTGCGCGCCCTGGCTCTGAGGAGGGTCCTCCCTTGTCCGACAAGCTTGCAACACGCTGGATCGTGGTCATCGCCATCATCGCCCTTGCTGGTTGGGCGACGTTTGCGAACTGGCCGCTGAACTACGGCATCGACCTTCGCGGCGGAACCACGTTGACATACAACGTGGATCCCCAGACCTTGCAGACTCTTGTCGGCAACGGCGGCGACCGCAAGAAGGCTGTTGACGAGACCATCGAGGTCATCTCGACGCGCATCGACACGCTCGGTGTGCGTGAGCTCACCGTGCGTCAGGAAGGCGATGATGGCATCGTCATCCAGTCGCCTGAACTCGCCCCCAGCGAGGTCGATGAAATCCGCCGCCGCATGGTGCAACTCGGTCAACTCGAGTTCCCCGTCGGCGTGGGCAAGCTGAACTCGAAGAAGTCGAGCTTTGATGTCCCCGGCAAGAGCCCGGGCGCCTTCGAGAACTACGCATTCAATGAAGACGACGCCGAGAAGCTGCGTCAGGCCGCGCTCACAGACGGCGCTGGCAAGGTTGCCGCTGCAAAGGCCGCGAATCAGCCGATTCCTGCGGGCACTTACCGCGACGGGATGCCCTTCGAGTTGAAGGCCACCGATGGCCGCAGCCTCGGCATCTGGTGGAAGCCGTGGACGCCTGGCGAAACTGCGCGCAAGCAGAACGGTGTCAGCGAAGCGGATGTGCGCGCGGCCATGAACGCTGCGTTGCGTGGCGACGAGTTCAAAAAGGAACTCATCAGCGGCGCGTGGGTCTACTATGACCCGAACTACTACGGCACCGGCCTCTCGGGTTTCTCGGGCAAGGACATCGTCAATCCCCAGCCCGGGAAGGACCAGTACGGCAAGCGCACGGTCGTGTATCAGATGCGCGACGAACGCCAGGGCGCGTTCGAGGAATACACGCAGAAGTACGTGGGCCAGCCCATGTGCCTCGTCTTGAATGACGAGCTGTGGAGTGCGCCGAACATCCAGGAGGCTCTGCGCGAAAGCGTGCAGATCCGCGGTGGAGGCACCGGCTTCAGCGAAGAAGAGCAATCCTTCCTCGTGAACTGTCTCCAGTCGGGAAGCTTGAAGCTCCGCCTCATCCCCGGACAGGAAGAACGCATCGCGGCCACCCTCGGCAGCGACGCTGTGGATCGCGGCTGGATGTCCATCATCCTCGGCGCGGTACTCGTGTTCGGCTTCACGCTGGTCTACTACCGACTCTCCGGCCTCATCGCCGTCATCACGCTCGTCCTGAACATCGCCCTCATTGTCGCCCTGCTCGCGCTCTTCCAGGCGACGCTGACTCTCCCCGGCATCGCCGGCATCGTTCTGACCATCGGCATGGCGGTCGACGCGAACATCCTCGTCTTCGAGCGCATTCGCGAAGAACAGGCGCGCGGCAAGGCGTTGCTCGCCGCCGTGGATGCCGGCTTCAACCGGGCCTTCGTGACCATCGTGGACTCCAATCTCACGACGGTCATCACGGCGGCCCTGCTCTACAAGTATGGCGTCGGCCCCATCAAGGGCTTTGCCGTCACCCTCATGACAGGCCTCGTGGCCTCGCTCTTCACCGCTGTGTTCGTGGCGAAGACCGTGTTCCTGACCATGCTCAGCAGTGGCAAGATTTCCAAGCTCAGCATGATGCAGTGGGTGCCCGAGAACATGGGCATCAAGTTCCTCTCCAAGGCACGCCTGTGCGTCACCTTGTCGATTCTCGCCGTCGTGCTCTCGGTCGTCGCCTTCGTCGCCAGCGGCGATGAGAAGTACGGCTTGGACTTCACCGGCGGTTACGTCGTGCGCATGAACTTCGAGACTCCGGTCGGCACTCAGGATGTTGCCGCCGCACTCGCAAGCCGGAAGTTCGAAGGCTCAGGCCTGCCCAAATACCCGCAGATCGAGCCCTCAGGCCTCTCGAACAGTGCGGATGCCTCAGGCGCTCGCTTCAAGAGCATGGAGGTGCGCATCCAGACCGCGACCCATGCAACCGCGGCCGACATGGAAAAGCGTGTCGCCTCTGACCTGGCGGCGGCCTTCGGCGAGGACTTCGCCTCCATCGGTGACGCGAGCCTTCAAGAGAACACCGGCCAATGGCGGATGAACCTCAGCCTCAAGCAGGGACTTTCCAAGGCCACCGCGGAATCGCGCCTCTACGACTACAAGGACGCACGCGGTGACAACCCCTATCAAGGCCTGTCTCTCCAGAGCCTCAGCGTCGAGACCAATGCCGTCGGCGATGAAGTCGCCAGGCAATGGGAACTCCAGGTCAACGAGAAGAGCCTGCTGAAACACGAGATTCTGTCAGATCTCGAAGCCCTCTTCCGCGACCAGATGAAACAAGTCGACGGCAAAGTGGATCAGGCCGCGGCCTTCTCGAAGATCTCCTACGTCGGTCCGAACGTCGTCGCCAACCTGAAAAAACAGGCTGTCGTCGCCGTCGTGCTCTCCCTCATTGCGGTCATCCTCTACATCTGGGTGCGCTTCAAGGAACTTCGCTACGGCATCGCTGCCGCGATTGCGACGTTCCACGACGCCATCGTCGCCCTCGGTGTGGTCATCGTGGTGAACAAGATCGGGCTCGTGCACGTGCCCATCAACCTGCCCATCATCGCAGGCTTCCTCACCATCATGGGCTACTCGTTGAACGACACCATCGTGCAGTTCGACCGCATCCGCGAGAACCTCGGCAACGTGAAGGGATCGCTCTCGGACATCATCGACCTGTCCATCAACCAGACGCTGGCCCGGACCATCCTCACGAGTCTCACGGTGTTCATGACCGTGCTCGTGCTCTTCGTACTCAACCGCAACCAGGAATCGGGCATCGAAGGCATCGCCTTCACCCTCCTCGTAGGTGTCATCGTCGGTACCTACTCGACGGTCTACGTGGCCAGTCCCATCGTCCTCTGGATTGATGGCTGGGCGAAGAAGCGGCAAGTCTCGCGCCATGAGCAGACGGTCGCAGCCTCCGCGTCCGCAAAATGAAGTTCATGCTGGCGGGCTCAGTGTTCCTGAGCCCGCTGGCTTGACCCTCTGCACGCACACCCCAATAATCGAGCCATGGGAAAGTTGCTGGCAGGGCTCGTACTGCTTGGCCTCGGTGTCCTCGTCACCGTCGCGGTGATCGTGCACTACGCCACTGGCGGCGATCTCGATCGCGAGGAGCACAGACCGGTCCTCGACACGGCCCCCAGACCCGAGTTGCCGCAGGGTGATCGTGTGGTTGTGACAGTAGGCGGCGGCAGTCGTGCCTTTGAATCTCCACCGGATGGTCCATCACTCAGCCCTGCGCGGTCGGAGCCGAAGCCTGGTGAACTCGGAGCCCGCGAACGCCAGAATGTGGACAGCCGCGGATACCTGATCCATACCGTCGTCCGCGGGGACACCCTCTATCAACTGAGCGCACGTTACCTCGGCGACTCCGCTCTCGCTGCCACGATGCTCCGGCACAATCCTGAACTCGATCGAGCTGAAGACCTGCGCGAGGGAATGCAGATCAGGATTCCGCTCTGGCTGCGCGCTCCGGAATCGCGCCAACCCGGTCAGCGCTGAGTGTGCAGCGTCACAGCCTGCGCTTATGATCCGCGCGGCGGCGACCTTGTAGCTGTCCCGGGGAGATCGAACTCATGATGCGAGTGGATCGGGGGCCTCTGCTTGCCCTCGCGGGGTTGCTGCTTTTTGTACTTGCCGGATGCAGCACGAAGCCCGAGGTGTCCAAACCGATCTCCGGTACAGGCGCAAAGCTCACACCTTCCGAACTCGCGCGAAAAGGGGACTTCATCGGTGCACGCTCAGCCCTCGAAGGCATGGCGTCACGAGACTTCGAATCCGAGTTGCTGCTGACGAGCGTTGCTCTCCGCCTCAACGATTGCGGCACGGCCGTCTCCGCGGCACTACGCGCCAAGTCACTCGCGGGCGCTGACACCGATCGGCTCTACAGATCAGACCTCGCCCTCGGCGAAGCGTTTCTTGCGGATGACAAGCCGGAAAATGCACTCGTTGAGTTCTCCTCCGCACGCAAGCTGGCGCCCAGCATGCATGAACGCGACAGGGCCATCGTGTGCTGTGCACGGGCCGAACTTGCGCGCGGCGGTGTCGCGGCAGCGAGACGTCTGCGCGATGAAATCCTGCGCGCAGACATCCCTGAGCTCGCAGACCTTGACCGGCGCCTCCTGAAAGCGGGCGCTCCGGCACCACGCTCGAACGGAACCGGCAGTGTCTCCGTGGCCAGCGGCAGCGTGCGCATCGGAAGACGCCCACAAGGCAAAGGCATCGCACCTCCACCCATCGTTGCGCGCGCAACCTGGGGGGCAAAGCCGATCAAGCTCCGCAATGAACCGGACCCCATCGGGCGCATCGAGCGCATCACCGTGCACCACACCGCAGACCCGAATGGTGTCCCGGGAGCAAGCCTCATCGAAAATGTGGCGCGCGTGAAGGCCTACCAGGCTGCTCATCAAGACGACAAGCGCTGGGCTGACATCGGCTACCACTTCGTCATCGATCGTCAGGGACGCATCTTCGAGGGCCGCGAACTCTGCTGGCAGGGCGCGCACGCTGGAAACGAAAAAGCCAATCTCCACAACGTGGGCATCGCTGTGATGGGCAACTTCGACCGCATCAAGCTGACAGATGCACAACAAGGTTCCCTGGAGAAGCTCATGCTGTGGCTGGTTGCAGAGTACTCGCTCACGCGCGCTGCAGTTGCAGGGCACGACGATGTACGGCGCAGCAGCACGGGCAGTGGGACCAAGTGCCCTGGCAAGAATCTCGACGCATTCCTCGAGAAGTGGAAACGCGCACACTGATCAGCGCTGCGCCGCGAGCGCTTCGAACCCCGTCCGCACTTTGACAAGTCGGTCCCAAACAGGTGCCGGCCACTCCATGGGGCGCGTACCAGAGGTCGCGGCCATAGCGTCCAGCGCCAGAAACTCCCCAGCCCAGAAGGCTGCGAACAACGAGTCATGTCCTGCGACACTCCCGGTCCATGTCAGCAGGTCCTCGAACCATGTCGCAGCGCGGACTGCCTGTTTGTGGCGCCAGGTTTCATCCGCCGCGGCCCGGACTCCAGCGACTGACGCAGCCAATTCCGCAGCGCGACGCAACCGCTGCGCGGGAAGCCGGGCTGTGAAGTCCTCTGCACTGCCGGTGTATGCACCCTTCAATTGTTCGAATGCATCCAGTGCCAACGTCGTTTCGCCCGCCGCCAGTGCAGCGTCCATCGTGAGCATGGCCTCATCCGCCCCTCTCGGCAATTCCGGTTTCTCTCCACGCTTGAGGCGCTCACGCAACGCAATCGCACTCTCGATTTCGGCGATCCAGCGTTCGCTTGGATAAACCCAATCCCCGGCACGCGTGCCGAGTTCATGGCCGCGTCGCATGGCCACCAGAGCTGACTCCAGCAGCCCCTCCTCGCGACGCATGGACCCCAGATTGCACCAAGCTTCAGCCAGTTCGGGATTCAGTTCCGTGGCCCGCGTCAACGCGCCGATGGCACGACGGCTGTCAGCAAGCATGAGCATGGAACCTTGTACGTAGGCTGCCTCGCCGATTCCGGGTGGGCGGGACATAACCTGGTTGGCTGCTTTGAGGGCGAGTCCGAAACGCTGGCACTGCCAGAGCGCCAAGGCGCACTGAGACAGCACCATGGGCTCTGAGGCGAAGCGCTCTGCTGTCTCCTCCACCCACTCCGTGTGCTCTGTGATTCGCCCCAACCCTTGCAGAACGCGCAATCTGGTAGCGACCGTGAATGTGGATGTCGGATCAAGCGCCAACGCCTGTGCACTCGCACTCATGGCGTTTGCCGCGTTGCCGAGTCCGAGTTCCGCCTGCGCAATGTAATTCCAAGTGGCAGGCTGATTCTTGTCTCCGCGCAGGGCCAACCTTGACTCCGCCAGCGACGACACGCAATCTCCCGCGAGCAGGAATGCGTGGGCGAGATCCTGCCGCGCGTGCACACTGGTCGGACGCAGTGCCAGAGCGCTGCGGAATGCATCCACGGCTCCTCGTGCATCCTTGCGTTGTGCACGCAACGAGACACCGAGATCGTGATGCACCCGGTAATTGCCCGGAAAGAGCCGGGCTGCCTCACGCAATACCGTGACAGCCAGATCGCGGCGCTCGCATTGCGTGAGGGCATCCGCCAGCATGACAGCGGAATCCACATCTTGACGATCCCAACCGTCTGCCGCGGCGAGTGCCACAAGCACGGTCACGTCCGCATCCGCCATGGCCTGACGAATGCGTCTGCGCCCGGGGTCCGGATCTACCATCGCGGCAATGGCTCCTGGTGACGCAGCCAGCCCGACGCTGGTCCACAAATCGCGCGCTGCTCCCCACGCGTCCAGCAAGCGGACCAGACGTTTGCGAACCGGGCTGTTGCGCACAGCCTCCGCAATGTCGGAGCTGTTCTTTCCGGCGCATTCGATGCCCGCCGCACTGAGGAGTTCGAGGTAGCGCCGACCCCGCGCCTGCCGATTGCCATGATCGTGAACGTGTTCGATGTGCGCGTCGAGATCCGCCACCACGGCCAGAAGGTGCTCGGCCAATGCGAACCCGCCCTCCACACGCTGCGTGACGCGCGCAATGCGCTGCCGCACCACTGGGGTGACTTCCATCCGCTGTGCCACATCGGCCGCTGTGGCCGCCTCGGCGCGCGCGAGCTTCCATGCGTCAGGGCTCGGCAACTCGAGTTGTTCCGCCTGATCCGCCAGCAACTCGGCTCGATTGAGTGCGCCGGTTGCAGCACCATCCGCCTCGGCCATTCGCTCCGCGGCCTGGATCCGGCTCGACGCCCAGCTCCAGAAACCAATGGCAAGCGCAAGGGTGACGCCAATCGCAGCCACGCGGATCGTGCGGCGCTGGCGCAATTCCGCGACAGCCCTGACCGTGGCTTCTGCTGCCTCCGCATCCCGCTGACGGATGCGCTCGGCGAGATTCGCGGACCATTGCGTGAGCGCCGCCACCAGATCCGCAGCCGAGGACGGGCGTACCGAGGGGCTGATGGCCAATGACCGCGCCGCGAACTCCGTCAGCTCACGCGGCTGCCCTTCTTCGCGCACCAGACGAGCAGCGCTCTCCAAGGCCTGTGACCTTGCATCTTTGGACAGCAATCCGTCGGCCCCATGCACAAATTCCCTCGCCGTGAGGATCTGCCAGAGGATCGCGCCCAGAGCAAACACATCGGAGCGCGGCCCGACCGCACCCAGCGCGTGATCCAATTGCTCCGGAGCCATCCACGCCGGCGTGCCCGCGTTGATCACATCCTCGGCACGCATGTGCGCATCGATCGTCGCACCTTCCATGAGGCGAGCGAAACCCCAGTCGGTCACGAGCACTTCTCCGAACTCACCGATGAGAATGTTCTGTGGCTTCAGGTCACCGTGGACCACGCCACGTTCGTGCGCGTAGGCGACCGCTTCTGCGACACGGAGCAGGATGGTCAAGAGCTCCGGCGCGCCTCGCTCGCGCAGCTGACAGCCGCGCAGGAGTGCCTGCAGACTCCGACCACGCACGAGTTTCATGACGATGTAGGGTCTTCCGTCACGCTCGAAGCCGCATTCGTGGATGGGCACAATGCCCGGGTGCTGAAGCTGGCTCGTGACCCGTGCTTCGGATTCGAAGGCCGCACGGATGCGGAGGTCGTGAGCCACGGCCCGCCGCATCAGCTTGATGGCCACGACCCGGTTCAGCGCAGGGTCCTTCGCTGCATAAACATCGCCCGTCCCGCCGCTTCCGACCCGTTCCAGAACCTCGAACCGACCGATGCTTGTCGGCCTCGGCTCAACGACCATGCTGGGAAAAGCAGCGTCAAGCCCCCCCTCCAGCGTGGCGTCAAGTTCTCGATCAGCATCCATGCTTGAATCCTAGCCCTGCAACGAGCGTGCTTGCGGCGACAGGGAGCCAATCGGCACCATGGCCCCGTCAAGTCAACTTGAAACAAACCGCCCAAGCGTCATAGCATCCTCTTGACGCACCGCGTGTGGTGCGTCCTCGACTTGACGCTGCACTCTCCGGGACTCCTGCCCGAGTCGCCCCCGGCGTGAAGGGGGTTCAGGACGTGCACTCCCCCATTGATCTGTTTCCCACAAAGTGAGTTACTGATTCATGAAGCGCACCATGCTCTCGCTGGCGCTGTTGGTTTCCCTCGTCGCATCCATGCATGCGCAGACGGTCACCATCGGCACCGGCACCGTTGTCAACACCACCACCGGCTACCCGACACCCTATGGAAACTTCTACTATGGATCACGAGTCCAGTATCTGGTCACTGCAGCCGAAATGACGGCCGCGGGCGGCGCAGCCGGGTCCATCGTGTCGCTGGGGTTCGATGTTGTGAGTTTCGCGGGCCAGCCGCATCTGAACTACGACATCAGGATGGGGCACACCCTCCAGAGCGTGATGACGAACTGGGAAACAGGCCTGACGTGGGTCTACAGCATCCCCAGCTACACGCCTGTCGCGGGCTGGAACACGCACACGTTTTGTTCTCCGTTCAACTGGGACGGCATCTCCAACATTGTTGTTGAAACGTGCAGCCAGAACAGCAGCTTTCTCCAGAATGCCGTGGTCAATTCCACCGCGGGCGCTGTGAACCTGGCCAAGTACTACAGAGCAGATGCTCAAGGTGTGTGCGCCAACACCGCACAGACCGGCGTGTCCCTCAACCGGGCCAACATGCAGCTGACCTTCGGCGCTCCTACCCCCGTCGAATACCAGAGCAACAGTGCAGGCGCGACGCTCACCATGGGCACGGCGGGCACCAACGGCTGCGTCGCGCCCATCTTCACGCAACAGGCCTATGTCTGTGGCGCGTCCAGCATCGCCGCCACAGGCAGCATCAGCTTCTCGAGCACAGCACTCGGCATGCCGTGGGACGTGGTCATTTCCGCGGCCAATCTCGCGCCGCTCAGTGCCGGTGGAACGGCCATTCCCGCAGGCATCATCAACCTGAATCTCGCGGCGCCCATGGGCTTCGTGAACGGATTCTTCGGTTCCAATTTGCCGAACTTCACCTTCCCCGGGGTCAGCTCGGCATCGCTCACGTGGGGCTATGCCATCAACGCTGCGGTGAACAACACTTTGCAGTCCATGGCGCTCAATCCCACCGCACCTGGCGGAGCGAGTATCTCGCAGGCCGTCGAGTACCACTGCGTGAACAACGTGAACGGTGTGACCACCGTCGCAGGCCCGACAGCTGATGATGCTGGCGTCACGGTCAATCTCAGCACCCCGCAAGTGTGCTGGCCGTCCGTCACCATGTTCGGAACCGTCTACACCCAGATGCAAGTCATCAGCAACGGGCGCGTGATGTTCCAGCCAACCGTGAACACGGACATGTCCCCGACCGTTGCCGAAGCGCAACTCGCCAGCGTCGGACCATTTGTCGGATACTGGACGGACCTGAATCCGGCGCTCTCGCCCACGGCAAGCATCACGGCATCGCAGCCCGCTCCCGGAATCATCCGCGTGGACTATGTCAATGTTCCGTTCGACACGGACGCAGCGGCCATGAACACCTTTGGCATCCAGTTCGACACCCTCACGGGACAAGTGCAACTCGACGGCCTCACCGGCATCGTCGCGAATCCGCAGACCGTGATCAGTGCTCTTTATGACTCCGCCTACATGGGCCTCAGCCGCGGCAGCGGTGCCACAGACGGCGGACTCTCTGCATTCGCAGCAGGTGGCTCCGGCACAGCCGTCAGCCCGACAGCCATGTGGTACGACTGGTACGGCGCAGTTGTCGGTGGTGCAGGACGCGTGAGCTCCCTCACCGCGGGCACGCTCAACGCCATCGTGTTCACGCCCAGCCCGACGACCGCCCCCAACTACGACTGGGCCGCCTTCTGAGGAGTCGTCGATTCGGGGTGGCCTGACGCCTTGTCGGGCTACTCCGGAAGACTCCCGCCGCCGCGACCCCGCCCCCTCTGGGTGCGGGGTCGCGCTGCTTTTCGTCACGAATAACGCTGTTTCGCTGTTGCCGCGGCTCTCTTCTTCGGGCGCGCAGGTTCCTCTGAAAATTACGGTCGCCTTGAGCCCCGCCCGCGGTGTAGGCTACGGGCGTCCAACCCGTGTTGGGTTGTGTCGTGTGCCTGTCACTTCCTTGACAGCTAGCGCCTCCTGCCATTGGCGCCGCACGCTGAGGACGAAGGTGGGCACGTTTTTGTGCTTCCCACTGTGTCTCTACGGAGTTCATCTACCCATGCGTTCTCTCACCCTCGGCCTTGCACTTTTGCTGTGCGTCGCCGTGCCGTGTGCCGGTCAAACCGTCACCCTCGGCACCGGCACCATCGTCAACACCACGACGGGCTATCCCTCGCCCTACGGCAACTACTTCTGGGGCGCCCGCCACCAGTTCCTGATCACGGCGGCTGAACTGATCGCGAGCGGCGCCGCAGCGGGGTCCATCGTCTCCCTCGGATTCGATGTGGTCAGCAGCACGGCGCAGCCTCATCAGAACTACGACATCAAGATGGGGCACACGCTCCAGACGGTGATGGCGACCTGGGAGACAGGTCTGACATGGGTGTTCAATGCATCCTCGGTGGCGCCAGTACCGGGTTGGAACACGCACACCTTCTGTGCGCCTTTCAATTGGGACGGCGTATCCAACGTCATCGTGGAAACCTGCCACCAGAACTCGAGCTTCACCACGAATGGCATCGTCAATCAGACAGCCGGAGCCACGAACCAGAGCAAGTGGTATCGCGCCGACGCTCTCGGCACATGTGCAAACGCTGGCCAAACCGGCCTCTCTCTCAACCGCCCCAACATGCAGATCACGTTCGGTGCACCTGCCCCTACCGAGTATCAGGCCAACAGCAGCGGCGCATCCCTCACCATGGGTTCGGCCAGCACCAATGGCTGCATCGCACCCATCTTCACACAACAGGCCTACACTTGCGGCGCCACGACCATCGGGGCCACCGGAAGCATCAACTACAGCAGCACCGCTCTTGGCATGCCGTGGGATGTCGTCATCTCTGGCGCAAATCTCGTCTCCGTCAGCGGCGGCGCGCTTGTCATCCCTGCCGGCATCATCAACTTGGACCTGAGCCAGCCTTTCGGGTTTGTGAACGGGTTCTTTGGTTCCAACCTGCCGAACTTCACCTTCCCGGGTGTCACCTCGGCCACGCTTTCCTGGAACTACAACATCAGCAGCAACGTGAACAGCACGCTTCAAGGCATGTCTCTCAACCCCACCGCACCAGGTGGTGCGAGCCTGTCGCAACCAGTCGAGTACCACTGCGTGCTCAACGTCAACGGTGTGACCACCGTCGCAGGCCCGACAGCTGATGATGCTGGCGTCACGGTCAATCTCAGCACCCCGCAAGTGTGCTGGCCGTCCATCACCATGTTCGGAACCGTCTACACCCAGATGCAAATCATCAGCAACGGCCGCGTGATGTTCCAGCCAACCGTGAACACGGACATGTCCCCGACCGTTGCCGAAGCGCAACTCGCCAGCGTCGGACCATTTGTCGGATACTGGACGGACCTGAATCCAGCCCTCGCGCCAGGCTCGAGCATCACCGCAACTCAACCTGTGCCGGGCATCATTCGCGTGGACTACGTCAACGTCCCGTTCGATACGGACGCGGCGGCCTTGAACACCTTCGGCATCCAGTTCGACACCCTCACGGGACAAGTGCAACTTGACGGCCTCACTGGCATCGTCGCGAATCCGCAGACCGTGCTCAGTACACTCTATGACTCCGCCTACATGGGCCTCAGCCGTGGCAGTGGAGCCACGGACGGCGGACTCACGACCTTCTCGGTCGGCGGATCGGGCAGCGCAGTCAGCCCGACAGCCATGTGGTACGACTGGTACGGCGCGGTGGTCGGTGGTGCAGGCCGCGTGAGCTCGCTCACCGCGGGCACGCTGAACGCCATCGTGTTCACGCCCAGCCCCACCATCGTCCCCAACTACGATTGGGCTGGCTTCTGATCCTTGCTGACTGACGCGCTTGCTCACGCAGGTGCGTCGGAGGCTCAGCCTGCCAATGGCCCGCGTACTTCGGTGCGCGGGCCACTTCGTTTCCAGCGCTCGGCCGTTCCACGCACGCTTGACGACAGGGTCGTGCCTGCTAACTTGCTCGCGCTCACGGCTGCCTTGCGGCGGCCTGCTACGCGGGTGTCGCTCAGTGGTAGAGCGCCACCTTGCCAAGGTGGATGTCGAGGGTTCAAGTCCCTTCACCCGCTTTCTGAGTCGCGGCGACTCCGCGCCGCGAACTGGTTGAGTCGCGGCGACCCCGCGCCGCGAACTGGTTGAGTCGCGGCGACCCCGCGCCGCGAAGGACAGCCTGAGTCGCGGCGGCTCCGCGCCGCGAAGCAAATGACCCCCGCCTTGGGGGTTTTTTCTTGGCCGCAACTTACGATTCCGACTCGTGCTTCCCTCCAGACTGATTCGCCTCCGGAGGCCACCAGCCATCCACGTCGAGCCTGGGCCGTTCCTGCCGCAACTTCCCGCAGGCGTAACACTGGACGCCGTGGACCGGGCCTGGGAGGACCTCTGCGCCTCCAACCCCCGCTACCACGACGGTGACTTGCTCACGGTCTTGGGCGTGAGTCGGAACGGTCACGGTGGAGTCACCATCAATCTTGCCTCGACCTCCTACAGGTTTCACGCCGTCCGTCGCGCGGGGGTTGACCTCGGGCTCCAGCCGCTGGGCGTGAAGGCGATGGTCGCGCGCGACGGGCACTGGCTGATGGGGAAACGATCATCGTCCGTCTCCACCTATCCAAGCCTGTGGGAGTTCGTTCCCGGCGGCTCTGTGGAGCCCGGCACGACTCCGATCGATGCGCTTGCACGCGAGTGGACCGAGGAGACAGGCTTGCCGGTCGAAGTGCTGGGGCCGCTTGTCCCCGAAGCGGTGTTGTTCGATCCCACCGCATTGACCTGGGAAATCGCTCACCGTGCACGCGTCGCGCCACACGCGGCGTCGGCCATGCTGGCCATGCATCCCTCATGGGAACACGAATCGCTCGCCTGGTGCACAATCGAGGACATAGAGCGGTTGGGAGACACCCTCTCGCCAGCCGCGGCCATGATGATGGAACTAGCGAGGGCTCAGCCAGCCGGAGTGTGAGTGGACGGTGCCTTCCGTTGGCGGAAGGGATGCAAGAATTGCCCCACATACCCGGCGGGCATGTGCTCTGGAATGCCTGTTTCCAATGGCATTCGATCTCTGGGGAAGTAGTAGGTGCCAAAGACAATGTCCCACACGGGGAAGAGTCCCGCGAAGTTCGTGTCGCGCGCGGCGGGATCCAGCGAGTGGTGCCATCGGTGGAAGACTGGCGACGCGAAGACCCTGCGCAGCGGCCCAAAGGTCCAATGCACATCGGCGTGGAGCAGGATCGCGTACAGGGTGAGCACCGGAGCGGTCGATGCCGTCACCAGCGGATTGAATCCCACCAGCAAGAGCGGGATCACTTGCAGGAATCTCGTCAGCAGTTCATTGACCGGATGCACCTGCACGGCGCCGAGCCAGTTGAGTTCTCGCGTCGCGTGGTGCACCGCGTGAAACGACCATAGCCGGCGGCCGTGGAACCATCGGTGGGACCAGTAGCCGATCAAGTCGGCGAGGAGGTAAATCTCGACCGCTTGAAGCCAGACTGGTTGCGCGGCGATCGGCCCGAACCCGTCATAGGTCCTGCCCTTCAGTTCCTCGACCGAGGCCATTCCGCTTGCAATCAGCACGATCGCGGGCACCGCGATGAAGAACTTGATGAGTGGGCCAGTCACGGCGCCATCGATGAAGAGATAGGTGACTTGCGTACGCCAGCCGGTGCGGAGGGTCCGCCATGAGCGTTCCCGGCCAAACAGTCGCTCGATCGGCGCAAAGAGAGTCGCCAAGAGGAGCAGCCCGATGCTGACTCGGACGATGGCGTCGATCACTCCACGATCCTAGGCATCGCTACCACTCCCCCGCGTACTCGGTGGAATGTGGATCGCCGTCGCGCGACGCCAATCCATACAGTCGCTTGGCGATCTGCCGCAGGTGGAGCGCATCATGTGCGGCCCACGAGGCGAGGAGCATCCCCGCATGCAGGTCGCCGACCTTTGGGTGCGGGTACGCAGTCGACCAGTCCACGTCGGCGGGGAGCGACCGCAGCCACGCGATGTTCTCGCGGCGCGATGCCGTGAACGACTTCAGCGTCGTGCCAAGATCCTGCTCGTTGTAGCGGCGCGACTCCGCCACTCCCTTCAAGTCCAGCGGCGGCCATGTTCGCGTGCGGTCGTCCAGGGTGGAACGCAGCCGGAACGAAAAGTCTTCGCGCTCCTCGTCGGCGAGGTGGCACACCACCTCAAGGATTGACCAGTCCGAAGGCGAAGGCTTCCATCGTGCGTCGTCGGTGGCGACCTGTGCGCAAAGTGCGTGGAGCACCGGCGGGAAGCGCTCCAATCGATCAATGAGTCGGGCCGCATCCATGCGTGCAGCGTAATCGGTGCTCAGTCGCACAAACCCCAGCTCGCCAACAGGACCGAGAGGTCCGCGGCGTCCACCTGCTGGTTCCCGTCGATGTCGCTGCGGGAGCTCCCGACACTTCCCCAGTCGCTGAGCAATGCCGCCAGATCGGCTCCGCCGACCTCCAGGTCAAGGTCGATGTCGGCTGCACAGTGAGGCGCGCGCTCCCACAGGTACAGCAACCCCTCCCGATTGGGGCCGCCGGCCACGGTCGCCTTGGGGGCGCCACCCAACACGAGTTCGCCGGGACCAAGCGCACACGCGGTCCCCAGCGCCTGCTGTGAGGGCTGCGGGCTCGACAGGAGTCGCTCGGCATGCTGCCAGCCAGCGTGGGTGCGCGTGAATCGAAGGAGCGCACCTGTCTGCTGAAGGCTGCTGCTGGCATCGATTCCATCGGCACCGGCGAGCACATCGTGGCCCCGAAGGTCAACCGATGCACCGACTCGATCAAAGGCCGCACCGGCCGGGTCGATGAGCGTGGCGACCTGGTTCCATTGCCCTGCGAGATCAGGTTCAAAGATCCGCACGCTCCCGCGCTCCAGTTGCGAGCCGATTCCATCACGGCAGACACCGACCGCGATCGTGTCGCCATCGACATCCACGCACTGGCCAAACCAGTCCCAGGTCGCCGCGTCAGGAGGAACCAGTCTCTGTGGCGGGAACATCGGGCCATCGGGACCCATTTCGTAGACCCACGCGCCGCCCGCATCCAGGATCGCACCATTCTCGGCATATCGAGAGGCCACGACCAACCACTTCTCGCTTGCTGCCAGTGCGTAGCCAAACACATCCATCACCGCGGGAGCGGGGTGCAGCACCTTCGTGCGGTGCAACCACCCCCTGGCACCACTCCACTGGTAGGCGTGTACAGCTCCACCGCCGTTCACGAGGGCGTCGTCGCCGGGCTCGCCAACAAAAAGCCAATCGCCTGCGATGGCGATCGCCTGCCCAAAAAAGTCGCTTGGTGCGGAATCTGGGGAGAGGAGCTCCCCTTGCTGCAAGATGCTGCCGTCCGCCGCGAGCTTGAGCCACCAGACTGAACCCGCGCCTCCGCTTGGGTAGGGCGACGCAAGCGCTGCATGTGATGTCCCGATGGCCACGCTCCACCCCAGTCGGTCACCCACTTGCCGAGTCGTTGGCTCAACGGTCTGGAGCAGGGTCGGAACGACTTCGCCTGATTCCACCCGATACAGATGCGCTTCCCCGCGAAGCCCATCCGCGCCGTTGGCGCCCACGATGACCAGCTCCCGGCATGATGCGGTGGCCGCCCCGAATGCGCCGTCACTGGATGGAGCCACGCTGCGAACGAAATCCGTCTGTGCCCACGCCGGTGCAGCTTCAAAGAGCACGATCGCGCACGCGGCGAAACCGCATCGGACCACCGGCGCACAACTCGCCAAGTGTGAGATGAGGGTCACATGGGCTCCTCACCGACGGCGGCGCGAAACCAAGCCTCCCAAGCCGAGAAGGGCCAACGCTCCCGGAGCTGGAAGTCCGTTCGCACCGGTGACGCTTACCCCGGGGAACAAGCCGCCCTGGAAGGCTCCGCCCCCAGTGAAGTCCCAGCCAAATGTCCACACGCTCTGCGTCGCGGTGGGGACCCAGCGGAACACCACGGTGCTTGCAGGGTCAAACTGGTCGGCGGGCAAGAAATCCGCAAAGGAGCATGATGGGTTCGGCGAATACGCGGTGGTGTACGCCTCAGCGCTCGAGCCGTTGACGATATCGATGAACTGATTGATCCCGAATGATGGGTCGCTGAAGTCGAAGGTCATCACGACGAACATGCCGTCATTCACAAGTGGCGTGCCGCCGTCAAAGGTGAACTGGAAGTAGGCCTTCAGGGGAAGCGCGCCGTCGCTCGTCGGGATCGCCGCCAGCGAATAGCATCCGCTGCAGCCACCGGTGGAATAACTCACGACGGGAGCACCCGAGGTAAGGTTGGCAAACCCCAAAGCATCAAGCTCGGCTCCAGTTGAGTTCACATAGGTGAACGGCCCATCAACGAATCCAGCGTAGCGCCAACCGAGAGTGTCAAAGTGAGGGTGGATGCGAGGACGGCGGAGATGGAGTGTTTCATGGGTCAAAACGGCCGCGATGGCGACCTGCACCCCGTTCCCGACACTCCCAATCGTGCGAGACGGCGGTCGTTCCGCCACTCTCAGCGTCTGCAATGACGCGCTAACATATCCTGATTCTGAGCAGGATCAAGGTTTTTTGAAAAAAACGCCACTCGAAATCGCTCCATGACCTGTGTGGTCGGCTTTAAGTTGTTCCACCACAAGGACTACGGCTGGATCCGGCAGGTCGACCAGAGTGTGTTTGGAGTCTTGATTGGGTCCCTCACCCACTCAGCACGGTCGTGCAGCCTTCCTGCGGCATCGGTCCAGAGTTCCACGCGATGTGCCAAGATCCGATAACCACCCCAGTGGGGCGGGCGTGGGATCGACACATTCGGTCCACCAGCGCACGCCGCGGCGAGGGCCACAGGAGTCACTCCAAGCGACTGCATCGCGATCGAGACCTTCTCGGCGAGCGCTTGGCGCGACTCGATCGGTTCGGATTGATGGCTGGCCCACGCCCCCAGTCGGGAGAGCGGATGGCGAGTGGCGAAGTACGCATCGCTCTCCGCATCGCTCACGCGCTCGACCGTGCCTTCGACGCGCGCCTGGTGTCCCAAGTGATCGAAGTGGAAGACGGCGGCGGCGCGCGCGTTCGCCTCAAGTTCGCGGCCCTTGGCACCGTGGCGATTGGTGTAGAAGACGATGGCACCGGGAACTGGCTCAATCGACTTGCACAGCACGATCCTGACGCGCGGGGCGCCGTCTGGCGAGGCGGTGGCCAAGGCGATGGAATCCGGATTCGGCACGCGCCTCTCCCGCTTCGCCTGCTCGAACCACTTCACCAGGAGAGGAAAGGGGCTGGCAGGGAGCGGCTCAGGAAGTCCCGGCCCGCCGAGAAGCGAAATCGCCTGCGCGAGGAGGTCCATGGGGTGGATGCTATGACGAGGTTCGTTGGCTTCCTGTCAAGGACGACTCGCGTCCCGATATGCTCCAAAGTCATCGATTTCCCGGGCGAATCCCGCTCCACCGAGACCACGACCGCCATGACCATGACCACCGCCACCCCATCGCTCCTCGACACCGTCAACGCTGGCACCCCCGCCGGCACACCCGCCATCGACTCGCTCGCCATCAACACGATTCGCACCTTGGCGATGGACGCCGTGCAGAAGGCAGAGTCAGGCCACCCCGGCGCCCCGATGGGCCTGGCGCCCGTGGCCTACGAACTCTTCCAGAGCGAGATTCGGTTCGATCCCCGCGCTCCCACCTGGGCCAACCGTGACCGCTTCGTGTTGAGCAACGGCCACGCCTCGATGCTCCTCTATGCGACGCTGCACCTGTGCGGCGTGTCGCAGCTGGACAGGCACGGGAAGCCCACTGGCGAGGAGGCTGTCCCGCTGGACCAGATCAAGCAGTTCCGGCAGCTCAACAGCCGCACGCCTGGCCACCCCGAGTTTGGCATCACCTCCGGCGTGGAGACCACCACTGGCCCACTGGGCCAAGGCATCGCGACCAGTGTCGGCATGGCGATCGCAGAGCGCTGGATGGCGGCTCGATACAACAAGCCCGGTTTCGAACTCTTCTCGCACCGCGTGTGGGCGATTTGCGGCGATGGCTGCCTCATGGAGGGCGTGTCCAGCGAGGCGGCGTCGTTGGCCGGGCACCTTGGACTTGGCCACCTCTGCTGGATCTACGACAGCAACAAGATCACGATCGAGGGATCCACGGACCTGGCGTTCACCGAGTGCATGCGCTCGCGGTTCGTGGGCTATGGCTGGAACGTGCTGGAAGTGGCCGACGCCAACGACCTCCCCGCCTTGCGCGCGGCATTTGATGGCGCGAAGAAGGTCACCGACAAGCCAACGCTCATCATCGTCCACAGCCACATCGGATGGGGATCGCCGCACAAGCAGGACTCGCACTCCGCGCACGGCGAGGCGCTCGGCGTCGACGAGATCAAGGAGACCAAGCGGGCCTATGGGTGGCCAGAAGATGAGAGTTTCCTTGTCCCCGATGGCGTGCGCGAGCGCGTGGCGGAGCGATTTGGCGCTCGCGGAAAGGCTGCGCGCGCGGCGTGGGACGCGACGTTTGCCAACTATCGAGCACAGTTCCCGGATCTCGCCGCGCAGGTCGACTGCATGGAATCACGCACGCTCCCCAAGGGCTGGGATGCTGCGCTCACGGTGTTCCCCGCAGATGCGAAGGGCATGGCCACTCGAGCATCAGGCGGCAAGGTCCTCAACCAGGTCGCGAAGGGCGTCCCGTTCCTGGTGGGCGGCGCCGCAGACTTGGCTCCTAGCACCAAGACGCTGATCGACGGTGAAGCTGGCTTCCAGGCCGACTCCCCCGCCGGACGCAACATGCATTTTGGCATCCGCGAGTTTGGCATGGGCGCGGCGTGCAACGGGATGTGCCTCTCGGGGCTGCGCTCGTACGGCGCCAGCTTCTTCTGCTTCACCGACTACGCGCGACCCGCCATTCGCCTCTCCGCGCTCATGGAGATCCCCGTGCTCTGGATCTTCACGCACGACTCGATCAACCTGGGCGAGGATGGACCAACCCACCAGCCCGTGGAGCACCTCGCTTCGCTTCGTGCGATCCCCAACCTGCACACCTATCGCCCCGGCGACGCCAATGAAGTGGTGGAGTGCTTCCGCCAGGCGATGACCCACACGCACATGCCGGCCATGATGGTCCTGTCGCGCGGCAATGTCCCGACGCTTGACCGCACGACGATGGGCGCGGCGAGCGGATGTTCGCGCGGCGGCTATGTGCTCAAGGAAACCAGCTCGGCCCCCAAGGCGATCCTCATCGGCACCGGCACGGAGCTCCCGCTGTGCGTCAGCGCCGCGGCGACGCTGGAAGCTGCCGGCATCCCCACTCGAGTGGTCAGCATGCCGTGCACCACGCTGTTCGCGGAACAGGATGCGGCCTACCGCGAGAGCGTTCTGCCTCGCTCAGTCACGGCGCGCGTGGCGGTCGAGGCCGCTTCACCGCTGGGATGGGATCGATGGATTGGCGACCGCGGCGCGTTCGTTGGCATGACCACCTTCGGCGCCAGCGCCCCGGCAGGCGACCTCTACAAGCACTTCGGCATCACGCCGGAGAAAATCGTTGAAGCGGCCAAGCGGCTGGTTGGGTAGTGTCGGGCGAGTCGGCGACGTTGGCGAACTCAGCGACGCCGGTGATGTCGGCAACATCAGCCGCAATCACCCGTCGGAGTCGAGGTCGGTGGATTCCTGCGAATCCATCTCGTCCTTGATCGAGAGGGACGCCTGGTCGCGATCCGCCTGCGTGCCGAAGATCGAACCCGAATCCTGCCCACTGTCGCACGCGCTGAGGCAGGCGCATGCCGCGAAGCACGCGCCCGCGCATGCGATGAACGCCGCGCCACGCAACAGCACTCGCACGCCAGTCCGACTCACGGAGTCTGGCCCTGCTGTTGTTGCTGCTGCTTGAGCCGGGCAAGCTCCGCTTCCTGGCGTCGGATCTTCTCTTCGAGCTCGGCCTGCGACTGGCTCGACTGGAAGTTTGGCTCGTAGACCCCCTGCTGCTGGTTGGCGCGCTCCTGCTCCAATCGCTGCTTCTCCAATTCATTCTTGTCCTGCTGCGTGCCGACCAGCGCACCGCCCAGCGCTCCGACGCCCGCGCCGATCGCTGCGCCTTCCCAACCACCGGCGATCGCTCCGATGCCGGCACCGACGCCGGTCCCGATGAGTGCGTCGTTCCCCGTGTGATCCTGGCATCCGAGTGACAAGGCCACAGCGGCGGCCGTGAGGCCAAGCGTGAGTGATCTGGCAGCGGCGATGGGTCGATTCATCATGCCACGATGCTACGCTCCGATTCATGACAATCAAGCCGACGGTCGTGCTCACCTCGATCTCGGGGATGGTGGTTGCGCTTGGAGCCGCGGCCGCCGTCGCGGCCGGGGGAACCGGGATGCCGCAGGAGGCGGCGGCGAGTCCCCAGCGGGAGGCGATTGAGGGCCTTCTTGCTCCCGCCACCGTGTCGGTGGACGGCCGGGAAGTCCCCACCATCGAGGCCCGATCGGCCCTTGATGCCTTCCGCGTGCAGGGGTTCGTTCACGCGCAAGCTCGATTCGCGCAGATGGACGCGATGCGACGCCTCGCTGCGGGCGAGACCGCCGAACTTCTGGGCAAGTCCGCCGTGGATCGCGACAAGGCGCTGCGCGCCTTTCGTGGCCGGGAGGTGGCGCGGGCGTGCGTGGCTGCGCTTGATCCCGGCGAACGCGCAATGCTCGACGCCTATGTCAGCGGCGTGAACCAGGGAGTGGCCGCGCTTTCCTCGCCACCCATGGAGCACGCCCTGCTGGGGCTCAAGCCGGCGGCCTGGAGGGCGGAGGACTGTGCGTTGGTGTACCTGTCGATGTTCCACTCGCTGGCGCGCACCGGCCGTCACGATGACACCTTTCAACGAGTGTTGCAGCAGCTGCCGCCCGCGGTCTCTTCGTTCCTGGCCTCGCCACTCTCTCGCTTCGATTGCCCCATCATTCCCGATGGGCCGGACTGCGCGTTGCCCTCGATTCCAGGTGCCGAGTTGATCGACCTGCATGCCAAGCCGCAGGCTGCGATGGGACTTGGCGACGGGCTGGAGGCACGACGGAACCAGGAGCGGGAACGGGAGTGGATCGATTGGTTGGAGCGCGGCGCGCTGGCGGGTTCCAATGCGTGGGTGGTCGCCGGCAGCAAGTCCGGGAATGGGCGCGCGCTCCTGGCCAATGACCCCCACCTCCAGATCACGGCGCCAATCCTTTGGTATCGCTGCCGACTCCAGTGGCGCGGCGTCGACTGGACCGGCCTCTCGATCCCCGGCGTGCCCGGCATCGTGATCGGCACCAATGGCCAGGTCGCGGTCGGCTTCACCAACACGACGGGAGACTTCGAGGACCTCGTCGTCGTGGATGTGGATCCAGCCGACCCGACGCGCTACCTGACCGCGCAGGGCTCGGAGCCCTTTGGGGAGGTCGTGGAGACGATTCACGTTCGCGGCAAGCCGGACGTCGAGCACCGGATGAAGACCACGCGGTGGGGCGTCGTCTCGGGTTCCCTGCGGGGCGAGGACGGGGTCGATCGACCCACCGTCTCGCTCTGGGTCGGCGCACGGACCGATGCGATCAACTTTGACATCCTCAAAATGTCGGGCGCGAAGAACGTCGATGACGCTGCGGCCATCCTCTCCGGGTGGTATGGCCCCAGCCAGAATGGCCTCATCGCCGACGCGAGCGGCCGCGTCGGATGGGTGATGACCGGGTGGATTCCCGACCGGCACGGCCACGACCCACGACTCCCGTGGCGGCCAACCGTGGATGGCGAGCCGTGGGTTGGCCCGATCCCGCCGGCGCGACGGCCGATGGTGATCGACCCACCCGAGGGAATCATCGTGAGCGCCAACCACCGGAGCATTCCCATCGACCGCTGCTCGGACATCGGCTACTACTGGGCCAATCCCGAACGCGCGCATCGCATTCGCGAGCGATTGATGGAGTCGACGGCGGCGCCGTCAGCCAACGCTCCCGTGACGGAGTCGGACATGCTGGCCATTCAACTGGACACGCAGGTGTCGGGGCTGGAGGCCTACCGCACGATGGTGGTTGGGTCGATCCCCGCCGATGCCTCCGACGATGCCCTTTCGCGCGCGCGCGCGCTGGCCGCCGGGTGGAACGGTCGCGCCGATGCCGACCAGCCCGCCGTGGCCTTCCTCGGTGCAATGCAGCGCGAAGTGGCTCGAGCCATGGAACGCGCCGTAGGCGAATGGTGCCAGGCGCGAACCGGCGATGAACTGGCGTTCCGAACCGTGGTCGACGAACCGTGGCTCCGTGTCATAGAGGCTCGCGCGCCACATTGGCTCCCCGCCGAGTTCGGCTCCTGGGACGAGTTCCTCCGGTCCTGCGCGCGCAAGGCCCTCAAGAAGGAGCCGGGCGAAGCATCATGGGGCGAGCGCAACGCCGCCGAGTTCATGTCGCCCGTGGCCGAGGCCATCCCAGAACCCTTCCGGCCAGCGCTCACCTTGGACACCGGCCCGCAGTCCGGCCACTTCCGCGCGGTCCGGGTGCAGACGCCTCGAGCCGCCGCGAGTGCTCGCCTCGTCCTGAGTCCCGGGCACGAAGCCGATGGCATCCTGGAGACGCCGGGTGGCCAGTCGGGCGACCCTCGATCGCCGCACTACCGGTCGTTCCACCAGGAGTGGCGCGATGGGGTGCCGACGCCACTGCTTCCAGGAACGCCGGTGAAGTCGATCGAGTTTGTCCCGGCGACCTGAGCCCAACGTCCGCCCCCGGTTATCGGTGGAAATGTGCCCCTGGGGGGCACATTTCCACCGATAACCGGGAAGGGACCTACGCCAAGATCGGCTTCACCACCTCGCCGGCCACGTCGGTGAGCCGGAAGTCGCGTCCCAAATGCCGGTAGGTGAGCTTGGTGTGGTCGATCCCCAGCTGGTGCAACATCGTGGCGTGGAGGTCGTGCACAGCCACCGGATTCTCGACGATGTTGTAGGAGTAGTCGTCGGTCGTGCCGTGCGCGATGCCGCCCTTGATGCCGCCGCCGGCAAGCCACACGGAGAAGCATCGCGGGTGGTGATCTCGGCCGTAGTTGGAGGTCGTGAGCGTGCCCTGGCTGTACACCGTTCGACCAAACTCGCCGGCCCAGAGCACCAGCGTCTCGTCCAACAGGCCCCTGCGCTTGAGGTCGGTGACCAACGCCGCCTGGGCCTGGTCGACGACTTCGCACTGCTGCCGCAACTCGCCCGGCAAGTTGTTGTGCTGGTCCCAGCCGCGCATGTAGAGCTGGATGAACCGCACCCCGCGCTCGGCCAGCCGCCGCGCCAGCAGGCAGTTGGCAGCGAATGACCCCGGCGTGCTCACTTGCGGTCCATAGAGGTCCAGCGTCTCCTGCGGTTCCTGCGCCAGGTCAGTCAGTTCCGGGACGGACATCTGCATGCGGAAGGCCATCTCATGCTGCTCGATTCGAGACTGCGTCTCGGCATCCAGGCTGCGAGACGCCTCTTCGGCGTTGATGAGCCCCAGCACGTCCAGCATTCGGCGGCGATCCTCGCGCGTGACGCCGTCGGGGTCCCGCAGGAAGAGGACCGCATCCCGCCCGGCGCGGAACCGGCACCCTTGGTGCTGGCTGGGCAGGAATCCCGTCCCCCAGAATCGAGAGCTCAGCGCCTGCATGTTGCCCACGCCCTGCGTGATGAGCACGACAAACGCCGGGAGGTCTTTGTTCATCGACCCCAGTCCGTAGCTGAGCCACGCGCCAAACGCGGGGCGTCCCGGCTGCTCGTGGCCGGTCTGGAAGAAGGTGATCCCGGGCTCGTGGTTGATGGCGTTCGTGTGCATCGAGCGGATCACGCACATCTCGTTGGCGATTTTCTGCGTGTGCGGCAGCAACTCGCTGAGGTAGATCCCGCCCGCATCCGTTAGACAATGGTCAAATCGGAAGATCGAGGGGGCCACGGGGAATCGAGCCTGCCCACTGGTCATCCCGGTGATGCGCTGGCCATTTCGGATCGAGTCTGGCAGGTCCTTGTCGTACTGCTTCGACAACTCCGGCTTGTGGTCAAAGAGGTCCAGCTGGCTGGGCGCCCCCTCCATGTGCATGTAGATGACACGCTTGGCCTTGGGCGCATGCGTGAGCGCCTGCGACACGATGGACTCCGCGGCCGAGGCATCCTGCAGGCCAACGCCGTGCGTCGCGGGGCCGTGCAGCCCACCCGCCTGCGCCAGCACCGACTTGGCGAACAACGAGTCCAGCGCCGCGACGCCAAGCCCCGCACCGACGGTCCCGGCGGCCGACGCAAAAAACCGGCGGCGAGTCAGGTTGCGGAGAAACCGCTCGATCTCGTCGTGCGAGGCGCCGCTGTGGTTGGTGGGTCGATCGCTCACGACAGTGGTCCTTTCACGAATCAGTCCTTCACGATTGCCGCGTCGCTTGAAAGAGCCGCCGTGGCCAGCATGCTCCACGCGGCCAGCTCGGCCGGGTCGATCGTGCGGTCGCGCGGCATGTCGCCCACCGACAGGAGTCGAAGGGCGTCGTCGGTCGCGGCGGCGTACCGCTCGCGGTAATGCGCCAGAGCCGCCAGCATCGCGCTTCGCACGGCGGGCGTTGGAACCTTCGCGCACGCGATCGACCACATCGCGTCCACGCGCGGTCCATCCCCTGTCGCCGACCGGTCGTTGAGCACACGCTCGGCCAGGCCCCGCGCTGCCTCGACGAACTGCGGGTCGTTCCAGAGTGCCAGCGACTGAAGCGGCGTGCTGGTGGGCATGCGCCTGGCGGTGCACGACTCACGCACGGGCGCGTCAAACGTCAGCATGGTCGGCGGCGGCGACGCGCGCTTCCAGTAGGTGTACAGGCTGCGACGCCAGAGGTCTTCGCCGCCGCCGCGAACAAAGGTCCGGGTGTTGGATTGCGGCATCGCCACCTCGCGCCACAGCCCCTCTGGCTGGTATGGCTTGACGGGTGGTCCTCCCACTTGCTCCACCAGGAGGTCCGACACGAACAGCGCCTGGTCACGGAGCTGCTCGGCGGCCAGCCTCCGACGAGGGAACGCACTGAGCCATCGATTCTCCGGGTCCACCTCGACGCGCGCCGCGTCACGATTCGACGACTGCCGGTAGGTCTGGCTCGTGAGGATCGTCTCGAGGAGCCACTGGGTGTTCCATCCGTTCTCCCGGTACGCCACCGCGAGCCAGTCCAGCAACTCCGGGTGTGACGGCCACGAGCCCTGGTAGCCAAAGTCCTCGGTGGTCTCCACGATGCCGCGGCCAAAGAGGAGTTCCCACACGCGATTGACCGCGACTCGGGCAAGAAGCGGGTTGTCGGCGCTGGTCAGCCACTCGGCAAATCCGAGCCGGTTGCGCGGCCGCTCGCCCAACATCCCCAGAGCCAGCGGCACTTCGCGCCCGACCGGACGAGTCTCGTCGGCATGGTCATACTGCCCTCGCTTGAGCACGAATGTCGGCCGCGTCTCCATCCGCTCGCGCATCACCATCGTCTGCACCCGGCCATCCTCCAGTTCTTTCTCTCGGGCACGCTTCACCTCGATGGTCGCCGTCGCCTGGCCGTACTCGGGTGAATGCATCGTTCGCCAGGCGGTCAGGAGCGAGGGATCCAGCGAAGCGGTCGAATCCCCGCCAAGGTGGTCCAGCCCAAGCCACGCCACTTCCGGCGTGCCGATGATGCCAGAAGCGGGCAAGGGTCGATACGCAAAGCCGCCCAGCCCGCCGGTGTTGGTCACCTTGCACACCAGCGTGTTGGCGCCGGCGCGAAGCGGAAGGGTCGTGCGATCCTGGTCGGGTGCCGCGGCGCGCGCGACGTGGTTGGCATGGACCAGTTGCCCGTTGAGATAGACATCGATCCCGTCATCGCTTCCCAGCGCGATCGGAAACTCTCGCGCGGTGGGCGAGTAGATCGTCCGCCCCAGGTACTCCACGCCGACCCCTTGCGACAGCCCGGCCACCACGCCATCCACGATCGGTCCCGGCCGCCGCCACGACAGTTCGTGGTACTTCGCCGCGAAGTCGATGGGGGTCGCCGACTCGGGGCCGAATGTCCGCGCGTAGAGCGCGTCCGGAGACTCCCCCGCCTCCGGCTTGAACGGTCCGATGATCGACCATTCGCTGAGCGCCACCGGCCACTCGCCGAGTGCCGCGTCCTGCATGCCGGAGACCGCCACGCGCACGCGACCCAACGCATGGTGGGCGTACGGCGACCGAAACTCCAGCCGGACATGCAATTCGGTGCCACCCTCGAAACCGAATGGCTCCTCGGCCAGGAAGATCGCCTGGCGATTCCCCGGTGGCAGCATGTGGGCGTTCACGGCCCACACCTTGCCACCATCGTCACGGCGCAGCGCATTCACGATACGGAAGTCGTCGTTGGGCTGCTCGACATCGGCCCACGCCCAGGCCATCGGGATCTCGACGCGCCTTGTCGGGTCCGCGATCGACACGGCCTCGATCGACACGGACGACATGATCGCGTTTCCGTTTCCGGCACGACCCACCTTGCCGCCGGGAAGCGACGGGTCGGCCAGCGCGTCCAGGCGGATCGCGCGGAGGCTGGTCGCGTCGGTCCGAAGCACCAGGTCGTACTGGTCGTCGTTGGCCACCGCACCACTCGCGAGCACTGAGCCATCAGGCTGCGCAGTCATCGTGGCACCGGACTCGGCCGTCGCGGAAACGAGCGTGGGGAGCGACCATGCCACCCCAGATCGACCCCTCAGTCCAGCGCCAAATGCCCGCGCCGACGCCTCATCCCCGGCACCTCCGGCGTCTCGCCGTGCGGAGAGCAACGCGATCTCCGCCTTGATCGCCAGCAACTCCCCGTCGCGTTCCGGGTCCGGCAGCGCCATCGCCGGCTCGTACGCCCGCAGCGGGTCGGGGATCTGCGAGTAGAGCCCCTTCTCCTCGATGTTGTTGAAGAAGGCGATGAGCGAATAAAAGTCGTTCATCGTGATCGGGTCAAACTTGTGGTCGTGGCAGCGTGCGCAACCCAGCGTCAGTCCGAGGAATGCGGTACCGACCGTGGACACTCGATCCACCGCGTACTCCACCAGGTACTCCTGGTCGATCGCGCCGCCCTCGTCGGTGACGACATGCATCCGATTGAAGCCGCTCGCGGTGATGTCCGCCGTCGACGCCTCTGGAAGCAGGTCACCCGCGAGCTGCTCGATCACGAACTGGTCGTACGGCTTGTTGTCCCGGTAGGCCGAGATCACCCAGTCACGCCAAGGCCATGCGGTTCGCCCGGCATCCGTGTGAATGCCGATGGTGTCGGCGTATCGAGCCACGTCCAGCCACGGCGTCGTCATCCGCTCCGCGGTCCGCGTCGCGTACGGCTCTTCCTGCAAGAGCATCCGGACCAGTCGGGCCGCTGCGTCGGGACTCGCATCGCCCTCGAACCGGGCCACCTCGTCCGGCGTCGGCGGGAGGCCCGTGAGATCCAGGAACAGCCGACGGCAGAGCGTGGCTCGATCCGCTTCCGGCGCAAACGCCAACCCGTGTGCCGCCAGCGACTGTCCAATGAACGCGTCGATTGGATTGGCGCCTTCCGGCTCCCTCGCTGCCGGAATCGCCGGGGCGACAGGTGCGATGAACGACCAGTGTGGTTCGTACTCGGCGCCCTGCGCGATCCATTCCCGGACCAGCGCCCGCTCCGCGTCATTGAGTGGCTTTCGGCCGCTGTCGGTCGGGGGCATCAGTTCGTCGGTGTCGTGTGAACTCAACCGATGCCAGACGACGCTCGCTTCCGGATCGCCGGGCACGACGGCCGCTCCGTCTTCGCGGGCGGCCAGCGCAAACTCGCGGGTGTCCAATCGCAGCTTCGCCTTGCGCGTGCTTTCGTCCGGGCCGTGGCACTTGAAGCATCGGTCCGAGAGGATCGGGCGAATGTCGCGACCGTAACGGATGGGCTCCGCGGTGCCATCAGCCAGCGACCAACTGGCAGGCGTGGCCATGAACAGCGCGGCGTACGTCCATCCCAGCAACCGACGGTCGCGCGAGTCGGCCACTGGCTTGGAGGAGGCACACATGGCCATACGGTAGACCACGAACACGCCTGAGGCAACGGCTCCAACACGATCCAAGCCGATATTGCGAGCCTGAATCAGCTGACGTTCGCCAGCCAGCCCGGGATCGCTCGGTTCAGGGTCGCCTCCGCCCCCTCGGCGGCCCGCGTGTCCAGGAATCTCGCGCGAGTTCGACGGCTGAGGATGTCGTCCACCGAGAGCGCCATCTCGTGTTCCACCGCCCACTTCGCGCAGCGGATCGTCCACGGAAGACCCTCCGCGATCGGCTGGTCCAGCGCCTCGCCATCGATCGGCTGGAGTGACTGGATCGCCGACCAGTCCGTGCCGTAGGCCAGTCGCCAGTCGTTTCGGCCTCCGTCGCGATCGCCTGCGGCCACGGGGCGATCGGGCGCGCCGTGCACCCGAAGCGTCTCGGTGCGGCACGGGGCGCGGGGAAGCCGTCCGGTGCTGATCGCGGCATCCACTGTGTCCTGTGCCATGCGGCGATAGGTGGTCCACTTGCCGCCGGTGATCGACACCAGTCCGCTCGTGGCCACTTCCACCTTGTGCGATCGCGAGAGCTTCTTGCTTGGGGCATCGACCCCACCCTCGTGCACGAGCGGGCGCATGCCGGCGTAGATCGCCCGGATGTCGGCGCGCGTCGGGTCCCGCTGCATGTACCGCGCGGCATTTCGCAGGATGAAGTCGATTTCCTCCTCGGTGGCGCGAGGTTCCAGCGCGGGCGACTTCATCGGGGTGTCGGTGGTCCCCACCAGCGTGCGGCCATGCCAAGGAATCACGAAGAGCACCCGTCCGTCGTCGGTGTGCGGGACCATGATGGCCTCGCCGCTTGGCGCGAACGACCCATCAAAGACCAGGTGCACACCCTGCGCGGGCTCGATGATTGCCGGCGTGGCCGGGTCTGCCTGCCGCCGCAGCGCGTCGGACCAGATGCCGGTGGCGTTGATCACGCACTTTGCCCGGATGTCCAATGACGCGCCGCCGCCGTGCTCGTCGGTGCAGGATGCGCCGCAGGTGTGCCCGTCTCGTACCAGGAGAGACCGAACCCGCACTCGATTCGCCACCACGGCCCCGTGTTCAGCCGCCGTCTGCGCCAGCGTGATCGCCATGCGAGCATCGTCGAACTGCCCGTCGTGGTACCGAACGCCACCAAGCAGCCCATCCTGTGACACATTCGGAATCGCGGCGAGCGTCTCCTCGCGCGAGAGGTGCCGGCTCGGTGCAAGGTTTCGACGGCCCGCAAGCGCGTCGTAGAGCTTCAGGCCCACTCCGTAGAACGGCGCCTCCCACCAGGTGTAGTGAGGCACGACAAACGGAAGGTCGTGGACCAGGTGCGGCGCGTTGTCATGCATGATCGCGCGCTCTGCAAGCGCCTCGCGCACCAACCCAAAGTCCAGCTGCTCCAGGTATCGAACCCCGCCGTGCACCAACTTCGTGCTCCGACTGCTGGTGCCCTGCGCGAAGTCGTGGGCTTCGACCAGCGCCGTGGTGTACCCGCGGCTGGCGGCATCGACGGCGCATCCCAACCCAGTCGCGCCGCCACCCACGATGAGGCAGTCGAACTCGCGTGACGCCAGTTCCTTGAGGGCCGCGGGTCGATCCAAGAGTCGTCGAGTCGTCTTCATGTCAGCGTGTCAGCCTCCCACCTGCAGGTCCCAGCCCTTCGAGCGCTCCACCGCACGAGACCAGCGGAGCCGTTCCGTCGCTCGCCATCCGTCATCGCCGCAGGGCTGGAAGATGCGGTCGACCCCGCGGTGCGCAGTGAGTTCATCTGTCGATGCCCACACTCCCACCGTCAGTCCCGCCATGAACGCCGCACCCAGGGCGGTGGATTCCAGCATGCGAGGCCGTTCGATGGCCAAGCCACTCAGATTGGCCTGGATCTGCATCAGCACATCGCTTGCGGCGGCGCCGCCGTCCACTCGTATGGCCTCGAGCGGCGCACCTCCGTCGTGGGCGAAGGCGTCAAACAGCTCCGCGCACTGGAACGAGATCCCCTCCAGCGCCGCTCGCGCGATGTGCGCCTTGGTGGCACCACGAGTCAGCCCGCCGATCAAGCCTCTGGCGTGAGCGTCCCAATGCGGCGCTCCAAGCCCGGCAAAGGCGGGAACCAGCGTGACGCCCGCAGTATCGGGCACGGAGGCAGCCAAGTCGTTGACCTCTGGGCTTGAGGCGATGATCCCCAGCCCATCTCGCAACCACTGGATCGTGGCGCCTCCCATGAAGACGCTCCCCTCAAGGGCGAATGTGGCGGGCTCGCCGGCTCGCTGCCACGCGACCGTGGTCAAGAGCCCTTTCGTGGAAAGGCGGGGCTCGTGCCCGGTGTTCGAGAGCAGGAAGCAACCCGTACCGTAGGTGCACTTCGCTTGGCCCGGCTGGAGACACTGCTGCCCAAAGAGTGCGGCCTGCTGGTCGCCCAGAATGCCGGCGATGGGGATTCGTGCACCGAGGATCGCAGCGTCAGAGTGCGCGGACACGCCGCCGCTCGCCACAATGCGTGGAAGCATCGCCCGGGGCACCTGGAAGAGCGCGCAGAGCGAGTCGTCCCACGCCAGCGTGCGAAGGTCCATCAGCATCGTGCGACTGGCATTGGAGAGGTCGGTGATGTGTGCAGCACCCGCCGTCAGCTGCCACACCAGCCATGAGTCCATGGTTCCCGCGCAAATCTCGCCTCGCTCGGCACGCGCCCGAAGATCTGGGCAACCATCCGAGAGCATCCACTCGATCTTGCTCGCGGAGAAGTACGGGTCCAGCACGAGCCCCGTCGCGTGATGGACCGACTCCGCGCGTCCGGGTTCGGCTCGCAACGCAGCCATCCGAGGCGCCGTGCGTCGATCCTGCCACACGATGGCGCGGCCGATGGGTCGACCGGTGGCCCGTTCCCACAGCATCACCGTCTCTCGCTGGTTGGTGATGCCGATCGCGGCCAGGTCGCCGGCCGACACCCCGGCGCTGCGAAGCGCGCCTTCGATCGCGCGCCGCTGCGAATCCCAGAGTTCCATCGGGTCGTGTTCGACGCGCCCCGGCTCCGGGAAGTGTTGCGGGAACTCGACTTGGCCGACGCCGAGCGTCTGCAGGCCCTGGTCGAAGATCACGGCCCTGGACGAAGTCGTCCCCTGGTCCAGAGCCATGACGAGTGACGGCATGGCGAGAGGTTAGGTCCTGGGTCCGGGGTCGGTTATCGGTGGAAATGTGCCCCTGAGGGGCACATTTCCACCGATAACCGGGAACGGACCGTCACCTCACCCCATCCGGCCGAGCCACTCTTCTTCCAGCTCGGGGATCTTCTTGGCCAGCGCGGCGTGCTCGTTGAGCAGCGACGCCGATCGCGCCCGATCCTTGAAGACCTCAGGATCAGCCAGCAGCGCCTCCAGCTCACCGTTTCGCTGGGTCGCCGCGGCGAGCTGCTTTTCCACATCGGCGTCAGAGTGCTTGGAGAACGGCCCCTTTCGCCGTGGTGTCGCAGCCGCCACCCCAGTCGCTGCCGCCGGCTTCCCCCGGCCCTTGTCCTGCACCACTGGCTTTTCCGCCGCTCGCTTCGCCTCGGCGGCCTTTCGCCTCGCCTCATCCTCGGCCGCTCGAGCCGAGGCATCCCGTGCCTGCGCCGCCATCGCCTTCTCGCGCTCTTCCCACTCGGTCCACGAACCCTCGAAGTCGATCACTCCGCCTTCGCCATCCAGAACGATCAGGCGGTCGCACGTGGCATCCAGGAGCGCCCGGTCGTGCGTAATCAACAGCATCGTCCCGTCGTAGCCGCCGTCCTCAGGAGGCATCGAAAGCGCGCCCTCAAGCCGCTCGGCGCTGGAGATGTCCAGGTGATTGGTGGGCTCGTCCAGCACCAGCAGGTTCTTGGCGCTGGCCACCAAGCCCGCGATCACCAGCCGAGTCCGTTCGCCGCCGGAGAGGTTGCCCACGGCCTTTTCTTGGTCACTCCCAGAGAACAAGAACGCGCCCGCGAGGTTTCTCGCCTCCTGCTCATTGAGCTTGAGGCCATTCCCGCGCGCCGGCACCGTGCGCTGCAGGTATTCCCAGGGCGTCAGCATCGGGTCGAGGTGGTCGTGTGTCTGCTTGAACCATCCGACGACCAGCCGCGGCGCTGCCTTCACGATGCCCCCGTCCGCTTCCACTTCGCCCAGCAGCACCTTCACCAGCGTCGTCTTGCCCGCGCCGTTGGGACCCACGATCCCAATCCGCTCGCCCGGCTTCACGCGCAGGTCGAATGGACGAAAGAGCATGCGATCGCCATACGCCTTGGTCACTTGCTCGACATCGAAGGCCACATCACCAAGTCGCGGTGCGCGCGGAAGGTCGATCCGCAGCGCTTGCAGCTCGATGGGCCGCTCCACCAGGTCGCTCCGCTTGAACCGTTCAAGCCGAGTCTCGCGACCGCGCGCCTGCTTCGCCCGCTGGCCCGCCTTGTACTTCCGGATGTACGACTCTTCCGCACGAATGCGGTCCTGCTGCTTGTCGTGGACGCGCTGCTGCGACATGAGCCGCTCCTCGCGCAGCGCCACGAAGTCCGCGTAGTTCCCCGGGTACTCGCGCAACGACCCTTCAAACACCTCGATGATCCGATGCACGACTCGGTCCAGGAGCCATCGATCGTGGGAGACCAAGATGACCGCGCCCTTGAACTCATCAGCGAGGAAGTCCTCCAGCCATCGACGACCCACGATGTCCAGATGGTTGGTGGGCTCGTCCAGCAGCAGGACATCGGGCGACTCCAGCAGCAGCTTGGCCAGCCCTAGCCGCGCCTTCTGTCCGCCGCTCAGCGATGTCACCGGAATATGGAACTGCGCATCGACAAAGCCAAGCCCGTGAAGCACGGCATCGACCCTGTGATCCGTGGCGTGACCGCCGGCCCGGTCAAACTCCTCTTCCAACTTCGCATGTCGCTTGAGCAGCGCGTCCATTTCGTCGGCCGTCACCTCCGGATGCGCCATCTGCTCATAAAGCTGCTCCATCTCCGCGGCCAACTCACCCAATCGGCCAAACGCCCTCGCCGCCGCGCCGCGCAGCGTGTCGTGGGGGTCAAACTGCGGCTCTTGCTCCAGGTACCCAATGCGCGTGCCCTTCTGCAGCGCAACCGATCCAGAGTCCGGCTTGATCTTCCCGGCAATGAGCTTCAGCAGCGTGCTCTTGCCGCACCCGTTGCGGCCGACCAGCCCCACGCGCTCGCTTGGCTCAATCGTGCAGGTCACGCTTTCCAGGACGATGTGCGTGCCGTGGCCAAACCGGAGCGCGTTCGTCGTCAGGACTGGCATGACGGCTCGCCAGTGTGCGACTCACTCCCGGGCGCGTCCACACGCCCGCGTCCCCAGATGATTGCACCTATCAGTGCACCCATGACCGCCAGCACTTGGGCGGCGTACAGTTGCTCCGCGCCGAGATGCACCGACTGAATCGCCTCCCCAACGGCATCGGCCGCGGCCTGCTCGCCACCCAGGCTCAGTTCCCATCGACGATCGGACGCTGACTGGATCGAGGCGTTGAACCCGAACTGGACGAATCCCAAGCCAAGCCCCCCCAGGATGAAGAGGCGAAGGACCCACCCGCGCCAGCCTCGGTGAGCCGTGCCCAGAGCGATCAGAGCGGTGATCCCGAAGAGGACACTCCCCCACGCCGCCGCTGTGAACCCGGACCGCGCCACCAAGCCACCAGCGTGAGCAACGACGGACTCGACCGGGATCTCGGGGTGCCCAGCGGCGGCCAATCCAGCTTCGCGCACGCCGCGGAATGCCACGACCGCGCCTGCGCCGGCGCACACCAAGAGCAGCAACCACGCCGCCAGGATCGCCGTTATCAGTCGGTCGCGCATGAGGGGGCGGGATGCTACCCGCGGCAGGATTTTGGAGGGATTCTTCGCAAACTCTTGCGCTGCCCACCGCGCGCCCTACGCTCTCAGGATGCGCCGCCTCGCCTCTCGGAATCTGATTCCAGCCTCACTCGTGACCGCGCTCACCGCTGCGCTGGCCACCGCGCTCGCCGCCAGCGCACCAACCGCTGCACAGGCACCGGGTCTCGATCCGACCCCCACGCTGGAGGCACTCGCGCCCAGCGGCTCGGACGAGTCAGTCTCGGTCACTCTCCCCTTCCCCGGCGCGCCCGAAGGAGCGGCCTTCACGCTCCACCGCGGGCAGGTGATCGACCCTGACATCCAGATCGAAATCCGTGGTCCGCGCACCAAGGAGCACGACGCCGCGCCCCTAAGCGAACGCGTCGCCCTCTGGTCCGGCGAGTCCGCTGACGGCGACTGGTTCGCCTACATCGCCCGCTCCGCCACCGGTGCGATCGGCTGGATCGAGCCAACCCCCCACGCACACGCCGCAGACGCCCGTCGCTTTGTGCTCGTCGGGGCCGACCCCGAATCCATCGGCCTCGTCCGAGGTCCGTGGCACTTTGCACTGGAGGGTCCGGCGGCCGCTAGCCCCGTCGAACAATTCTGCGAGGTCCTCGAGCACGATGGGGCGCAAGGAGGAATAGCGGGCTTCGGTCCCGCCCTGCGCCGCGACTTTGAGCTTGCACTCGAGTGCGACAACGAGTTCGCCGCGATCTTCCCGTCAACCGACGCGCTGCTGGACTATCTCGCCGCGCTCTATGGCGCCATCGACGCCATCTACGAGCGCGACGCGGGATTCGGCCTGCGCCTGGGCTTCATCCGCATCTGGGACCAGGAAGAAGATCCTTTCAACGACGCCGACCCGCTCTACCAGTTCCGCGACTACTGGGTGGCCAACGAGGCGGAGACGCCGCGCGACCTGGCGCAGCTCGTCAGCGGTCGGCGACAGCTCCCCTATGGCGGCGTCGCGTGGCTGAGCGTCGCTTGCAATCCAGACAACGGCTACAGCGTCGTGGGCTACATGAATGGTCGATTTGCCTCGGCCACGGCTGCCAACCCCGGCAACTGGGACATCATCGTCGCGGCGCATGAGCTGGGCCACAACTTCGGCACCCACCACACGCACGCCTACGAACTTGACTCCTGCAACGCAGGACAAGTCCGACGCGGCACCATCATGTCGTACTGCCACGTCGTCTCGGGCGCCAGCGCCAATGTCGACAACCGATTCCATGTCTTCTGCGCCGAGAAGATGCGCGAGTTCGTGATGCCAAACAGCTGTGGCGTCCTTGACTGCAACTCCAACGGCGTCGATGACGCGCAGGAGATTGCCGCTGGCGCCGCGGACGACTCCAACCAGGACGGCGTTATCGATTCGTGCCAAGACTGTGACGCCGATGGCGTGCTTGACCCGACCGAAATCGGGCTTGGCGCCGCTGACGCCGACCTCAACGGCATTCCAGACGGTTGCCAATCTGATTGCGATGCCAATGGCGTTCCTGATCGCGCCGAGTGCCTCCTTGACCCAACGATTGATTTGGATGGGAGCGGCCACCCCGACTCCTGCGACCCCGACTGCGACGGCAACGGCGAAACCGATCGGCGACAGACCATCCTCACTCCCTCCGACGACCTTGATCGCGATGGTCGCGTGGACTCGTGCCAGGACTGCGATGGCGACGGCACGCCGGACGGCGTCGAGCTGGGCAACGCCCTGGGACTCTGGACGGTCGACGGCTCCGCCAACGCCTACGAACTTGATGCCCGCAGCGGCGTGCGGCATCGACTGGTGGCGACCGGGCTCGCACAGGCAACGGCACTCTGCGGCCTTCCCGACGGAGACATCGTGGTCGGCGGCATCAATCTCCTTTCCACGCCTGCCGTGCGGCGGCTGAGCCTGCCCACTGGAACCCACTCGGCATTCACGCCCGTTGGTGTCGCGATCCCTGGCCAACCCGTGCGCATCCGCGAGGCACAGGGCGACCTGGCCATCGTGACCGCGCGCGGCGTGGTGCTGGTCGATCCCGCGACTGGATCGCACATCCGCACCTCCGACCTTGATCCGCCCGCTGGCCCGCTTCGCTCCATTGGCAAGCACCCGATGCTGGATGACCTCTCACTTCATGTCCTCCACGAGAGCGCGGTCAGCCTGCTCCTGCCCGATGGATCATTCTCGACCCAGTTCACGCTTCCCGAGGGGCTGCGCGATGCCACCGACTTCGCCTTCCTCGGGAACGGCGACCTCATCATCGCCAGCCGCGAAGCGGACGCAATCCATCGCTACACGATTGACGGAACGCCGATGGGCCTTTGGGACGTCGGCCCAACCCCGGGCGCGAGCATTGCGCTCACCGATCCCGCCGCTCTCATCCGTGCGCCGCTTCACGACGATGTCCTGCTCACCGCAAGCACTGGTTCCAATGCGACCGTCGCCGGCTACCGCCTTTCCGACGGCTACATGGAGCGCACGCACCGCATCTACGCGATCGACGCCAGCGCAGCCATCGACCTGGCCGCAACGGCACCCAGTCCCGCCGACACCAACCGCAACCTCCTCCCGGATGAATGCGAGTCAGCGACGCCCGGCGACCTCAACGGCGATGGGCTGGTGAACGGCCTCGACCTAGCGCAACTGCTCGGGGCGTGGGGCGGCACGGGAGGCGACGCGAACGGCGACGGCACGACGAACGGCGAGGACCTCGCGATCATCCTGGGAAACTGGTCGTAGGTGGTTCCCCGCCGCTGAAAAGATGGAATCGGGCGGTTTTTCCGCCGTTCCTCATCTTTTCACGGCGCAGTGGCCCGACACCAAAAAAAGACCCAGGCGTAGCCCCACGATGCCACGCCTGGGCTCCTCCCTGGAGTCCGTGTGAGTCACCTGCGTTCGGCGCGCCTCAGCGCCGTCGCCGTGAACCCGTCAGCCCCGCCAACCCAAACAGCGCGATCGCCCCCGGCGCCGGGATCACGGTGAAGGAGAGGAACTGGCCGGCATACGAGGTCTGCCCCCAACCGCCCATCGCCATGTCAGACCGAGACAGGTGATCGACGCCTGCGTCGCCCGATCCGCCGCCTGAGGTGGCGACATCGAAACCGATCACTTGGCCCGCAGATGCATTGCTAGCGACGATGGTGTAGTGGACCGTGTTGGCCTCCCAATCGACGGAGAAGTCAATCCCGCCACCCAAGAACCAAGCCCCCGCAAACCCCCATGCTTGATTCCCACCCCCGCCGTCGATCCATCCGCCGACGAAGGAATCGATCCCCTGACCGCCGAAGTCGATGGGGCGATTCCATGGATTCGATCCGGTTCCTTCCGCACCCGTGTCCATGAAGATCATGTACTTCGTCCAGTCGGACATGCCGCGGGTCGTGATCGCCAGATCGATCGAGATGGCCCCTTCCACGATGGACTGCGTCACCGTGACCTGCGAGATGTCCAGGTTGGCGAAACCGTTGTCGAAGAGGTCGTTCTGGGAATCGACAAAGACATCGACTTGAGTCGATCCGGCCAACGCCGAACCAGCAACCATCAACCCGGCGCACGACGAGGCAAACTTGAGCATGAGGGAACTCCAGTGAAAGGGGGCGGGACACCCTTTTCCCAGAACTCCGACGTGGGCAAAGTGTGCCACGGCGGACCGTGATTGCCAATGATCGGAGACATTTCCACGCGAAAAGACCACGGCTCGGAACCACTCGATTCGATTATCGGACTATCATCGCGCGGTGCCTCCACTCTCGTCCCCTCCGGAGACCGTTGAACCCTGCGACCGTCGCTGGGCTGATGCACGCTGCGTCGCGTGGTGGGATCGCCTCGCTCAACGGCACTCCGTCGACCTCGGCGCCGCTCCCTGCGTGGAACTGAGCACGCGATTGCGCACGACCGCAGGCCTGGCCATCTCGAAACAGCGTCGAATCAAGCTGTCCGCACACATCCTCCGAGCCGTCGGCCGCGACTCGTTCGATGTGACGATCGCGCACGAGGTGGTCCATGTGTTTGTCGACCTCCTCCACGACGACCATTGCGGGCATGACCGTCGATGGAAGAACGCGATGCGGTCCGTCGGCCTCCCGCCGACACGGTGCCACTCCTATCCCATCACGCGCCGCCGGCCCACGGTCGACACCGCCCCGCGGTCCCCGCGCGCACGCCGTGAACTCCGCCGCAGCCTCGCAGGCCAACTCGCCTCCGCGCTCCGTAGCCTTGTGCCGTGGCTGAGCTGATCCACGACATCGACCTCAACTACCTGGACACTCCCGGGGCAGCGAGCGCGTTCCTGCTCATGGGTGACGCGCCCCTCCTCGTCGAGTGCGGCCCCGCTGCGTGCTTCGACACGCTGTGCGACGGCATTCGCGGGCATGGGGTCAAGCCAACCGACATCCGTGATGTCGTTGTCACACACATCCATCTGGACCACGCCGGTGCCGCCGGTCACTTCGCGCGGCACGGCGCCCGCATCCATGTCCACCCGCTGGGAGTCAGGCACCTGGTCGACCCAACCAAGCTGGTGGAGAGCAGCCGTCGTGTTCACGGCGAGCGATACGACCGCTGGTACGGGGACTTGCTCCCAGTCCCGTCATCGCAGATTCGTGAATGGCAAGATGGCGAGGCCAACCTCGTCGGGGGACTTCCATTCCGCGCCCACTTCACCCCGGGGCACGCTCGACACCACATCGCGTGGGCACTTCTCACGGAACTCTTCACCGGCGATGTGGGCGCGATGGTCATCCCGGGAACCGAATGCATCAGCGTTCCAACTCCCCCGCCGGAGTTTGACCCGCCCGCCTGGCGCGACTCGCTGGCACGATTGCGCGCGCTCCCGCCCCGCCGAGTCTGGTGCACCCACGGCGGCGTGCAATCCGATGGCGCCAACTACCTGCGCCGCGCGGAGCTGCGCGTCAATGGGGAGTGTCAAGCACTCGCCGCCGCGCTTGGGCTGGGTGACACGGCGTCGGCGGACGCTGATGCACGCTACGCCTCCCACCTGAACCACATCGAACATGTTGAGCAGGTCACGCCCGATCAGCGCGCGCACTTCTTGGGTCGCGCCTTCCGCCAGATGAACCTGCAAGGTGCCGCACGCGCCATCGAGAAAGGTCTCCTCGACCCTCGCGCCGCCCCCGGCACTACCCCGCCGTCCCCCACGCGTTGATCACCATCGCCAGGTCGACGGCGTTCACGGTGCCATCGTTGGAACAATCGGCCGCCGCGCCAGACTGCCCCCATGCACCGAGCACGGCGAGCAAGTCCGCTCCGTTCACGGTGCCGTCGGCGTTGATGTCGGGAGAACCGGGAGACACGCAGACATCCGGCAGGCTGTCGCCGTCCAGATCCGAGCAATCTGTGCCGCTGGTCCACGGTCGGCCTGCGAGCACCGCCTCCTCCTCCACCAGCCGATGGCACGGGAAGTCGATCGTGCATGATGCTCCAAGCGGATAGAACGCATCGCGCCACGAGGCACCCGCGGCCACGCCGTGCATCGGAATGCCAAGCCCCTCCAGCAACGACCCCACAAACGCATACGCCAGCATCCGCTGCCCGTGCGGGCGATAGTGCGCCAGGTCCGCCATCGCCAGATTGAGGTCGGCATCCCAAGCGAACGCCTCTTCCTCTGCGCGGCGGAGATTCAGCGCCAACACGCGAGGATCACCCAGCGCGAGGTCCGCGGCCACCGCGGCGAACTCCAGGAAGGGAGAGTCCGCCGGGACGTCGTAACGCGGCGGATCGCCCGCGATGATGATCGGGAGCATCGGGTCGGCCGCGGCGGAGCGAATGGCGCTGATCGTGTCCAGCAACGACTGCCTCCACTGTGCCGTCGAGGTCCATGTTGAGTCGTTCGCCCCCCAATGCAGCACGACGATGTGCGGTGCAATGGCGCGGAACGCCTCACCGCTCGAACCATGCTGTGACAAGAAGTCGGCAATGCGCATGCCGCCCTTGGAAAAGCTGTGGACCACGACGCCTCGCGATTCACCGACCGCTCGATAGCGAACACCGAGGCAGTCGACGGGCTCCTGCCCGGCACCCACCAGTCGCAGCTGCACCTGTCCCCCGTTCACGGCCGACAGCGGCGGTGTGGAGTACCAGTCCACGCGACCATCTGCGCCATACGGAAGGATGGACCACGATCCCGCGGCGACAGCCGCGGCGGTCGCATCCGGCACGGTCATCGTCGTCGGTGCCGACTCCCAAGCCAGCTGGCTCGCGGACGACCGCTTCGCAACCAGCACATCGGCCACCACCGGCGTTCCCTCCACGAACCACGGCTGGTCCCTCAGCTCATCAGTGATCGCCTCCTGGGCCCGCGGCAGGAAGACGGTCACGAAGGGGCCGCCGCCCGAAGTCGCGGGCACGAGTGCGCGCGGCGACATGCCAGGGAGCAGCTGCGAGTCGGCCACCTCGGCAGGCGGCGGCGCCTCGCCAAACGCGGCGCTGGTGGCCAGCCACGCCGGGTCGCTCCACCACCACTCGGGCGAAAAGAGCATCGTCTCCGACACCGGTCCGAAAGAACGAGCCATCAGCGCGTTGATCTGCATGATGTAGTGGCGACCCCATTGCCCGGGGCATGTCTCCTGCGAATCACCCAGCACCGCAACACGCACCACTCCCGAACTCGAGCTGAGGAAGATGTCGCGAAACACCGCAGGGTTGCTGGCCACCATGATGGGCACCTCGGGGTACGGCGGCTCCGCAGCGGCGGGCACGTTCAACGCGCCCATGGCCGCCAACGCCACGCTTCGGGGCAGGCGCCGTCCAAGACGCATGCCAACCGCCGCGGCGCGAATCGTGGCCCAAGCGAACAGCGCTTTGCCGACAAATGGCATCCTCATAGTGTGGCATCGTCCCGTCCCCCGTCAAGGGAGAATCCCAAGTGATTCCTCACCGGCACGGCCCGCCGGAAATCGCGCATAATCCACGGATGACCCCCGTCCAACTGCTGGCGAGGCTCGTGGGGGTCGAGTCCACAAGTCACCTGCCCACCACGGCCATCGAGGCCGTCATCCTGGAGGCGGTCGACCACCCCGGCGTTCGCATCCACCGGTACGACTCCGGCAAAGGGAAGTCCAACCTCGTCCTGAAGACTGGCCCTCACAGCGAGCACGGCGAAGGGCTGACCTTGAGCGGACACATGGACTGCGTGCCCGCACTGGAGCCCGATTGGGACAGCGACCCCTTCACGCTCACCATCCGCGACGGCAAGGCGTTTGGTCGCGGAGCCTGCGACATGAAGGGCTTTGACGCCATCGCACTCACGCTCCTTCGCGAGGCCGCCGAGCGTGGAGTTCGCGAGCCGCTGGCCGTCGTCATCACCTGCGACGAGGAGGTGGGCGTGCAGGGTGCCCCGCAACTGCTGAGCCAGCTTCCGCCGTCGATCGGACTCCCGGTGCGCACCATCGTGGGCGAACCAACCGATTTCCTGCCCGTGCGCGGTCACAAGGGCGTGCTCTGCTTCCGATTGACCGTCGCCGGTCGCGAGTCCCACACCAGTCGCCCGATGGATGGGCACAACGCGATCACCGATGCGGGTCGACTCCTCGCGGCGCTTGAGGTGGAACGACAGGAACTGGCGCAACTCTCCTCCGGTGACGCGATGCTCTTTGCGGATGTCCCCGGCGCCACGCTCACCGTCTCCGGCATCGCAGGTGGCACGGCGGTCAACATCACCCCGGGCCAGTGCACGATCGAGGTGGGTGTGCGACACCTGCCGGACCAGCGCCTTGGTGACATCACCGGACGGCTGGCGAGAGCGGTCGGACAGGCAGGGCTTGTCCCGCACGCGGTGCGCGCTGGGTCTTCATCACCCACTCTGGGAACACTTCCGGTCGGGCATTGCGCGATCGAACTGCTTTCACGCGGCGAGGGATACGCGCTGCCGCCACACAACGCCTGGGTCAAGCAGATGTGCGAGGCCTGTGGCACCACTCACGCAACGGGTGCGCCATACGCCACCGACGCCGGCGCACTCGCCCAGCTTGGCCTGCAGTGCGTCATCTGGGGTCCGGGGCACATCAACCGCGCCCACCGCGCGAACGAGTGGATCGGGCTGGATGAACTGGATCGCGCCGAAGCATTCCTGCGTCGGCTGATCCCGTGGCGCTAGCGGAACGCGCCCTGCGCCGCCACCAGCCCTACTGCCCCAACGATCCGTCCGAACCCCATGTGGAGAGCAGGAGCGTCAGGTCCGCACCATCGACGATGCCGTCACCGTTGACGTCCGTCGTGGCCGGGCATGATGGTGCGCAGTTGGGAGGGCTGAACCCTACTGAACCCGTGCCGCTGCTCGCTAGGGAGCAGAGCCCGTTTGTGCCAGGAGTCCCACAGTAACCGCCGACCCGAACGTAATACCGATGGCAGGCGTCCACGTCGAATGTCACGTGGGATGCATACATGCTCCCGCTCGTGCAGCCACCCGAGGCATCATCGTTACAGGCCAATGGGGTCGGGTCGGTCGGGCACGCTCCTCCAGCCTCCACTTCATAGACCACGATGACCGTGTCGAAGGTGACGAAGTCACAGGTCCGAACCTCCGCTTGCCCAGCGCACGCGGGGTCGAAAAAGAACCACACATCCCTTCCCATGCCGCTTTGGCCGTCGAAAGAACACGCCATGTCGTAGGAAAGGGCGGTCGTCGTCGCCGCGGTGGTGTTCAGGAGATTTGCGCCTTCCTGGAGAAGCGCCGCATCAGAGCAGTCATCGGCGAGAATGATCTCGATCCCTGCGACGTTGTTGGTGTACGCGCCAGCGGTTGTCACCGCGCCTTGCCAACCATCAAATCGCGGGGAACTCGGAACGAGAATGCCGGTCCAGTCTGCCGGAAGCCCGTTCGGGAAACAGGGTACGAACACCCCATTCGAGGGATTCAGGTACCCAGGCTTTGCCCCGCGCCCCGCGATGCCCAAGAAGTAGCGGATCGAGCCCGAGACGTCCACCGACACATCGTTGCTGGTGATCTGCGCGCCGTTGTTCGTCGCCGAGATGTCATCCGCAGCCGCAAGCAAGTGCACCACTCCCTGCCCGTAGTCGCGGAAAAGGAACAACTCGACATCCCAGCCTGGCTCACACTTGATCGACCATCCAGTCGTCGATGCGTTGGGCGCGAACTTGAACTCGAAGAGGTCGATGAGGTCGGGCTCCCCGACCAGCGCCGTCGAGGTGGCGCCGTTGACCTTGGTGGCCTGGCCACCGCTGCCGTTGGACACCGTTCGTGCGGTGCCCGGTGTCGGACCCGCATCCTTGTCGCCTTCATCCCAGACCGGGCCGGCGACCGCGGCGGAAAAACAACCGAGCCCGAGGACGGCCGCCGAAACGTGGGTGTGTCGCATGAAAAACTCCTGCTGGGGACCTCGACCAACCTCAAGAGATAGCACGGAGGCTGAGTCCTCCAACCGTTTCAGCGAAATCCAGGAGACAAGGCGCCGCGTCAGTTGCAAAAGCCCCTGGGCGAGCCGACGTGGGGTGCGGCTCAGCCCAGGGGCCGTGGGGGCGATAACGCGCGGCAGAGCGCGCGCTGCGATTCAGCGTCGGCGGCGCGACCAGTTCGGGAACCCCGCCAGCGCCAAGAGCGCCAATGCTCCCGGGGCCGGGACAGGGTTCACGGTCCAGTTTCCGTCGAAACCAACGCTGTCGCCGGCCGAGAGCGTGAACGAGAGGCGCACCGTCAATGACGAGTGGTAGCCAATCGAGGAAGCTCCCGCTCCGGTGAGGTCACCGGTGGTGGCTGATCCACCCGAGCTCGCGGCCAGCGAGAACGGGCTATTCGCCAGGTTCATCAGCGGAACGCCGTCGACGATGCCCGTGAACAGCGCGATGCCGTTCGCAGATCCGAGCGTCGCGCCATTGCCATTGTTGTCGTGCACCGTGGCGTTGAACAGCCCGGAGTACAAGATGTCGCCATTCCAGTCATCGATCCCGTTCAGCGAGAAGCTGAAGAGGTAACTCTGGGTCTGGGACGTCGTGTTGGTCCACGAAAAATTGAAGTCCAGGACCGGATCGACGATGGCGGCGATCTCGTAGGAGTGCTGGAAGTTGCTTCCGTAGCTGTCTCCTTCAAAGATCCACTGTCCCGGCAGAAAGCCGGGTCGGCCATCCGTGTCGAAGGCGGATTCCCCGTTGCAGTCGAAGGTGATGATGGGCGAATCGGAAAGATCGGCGGCCGCATTGAACGCGACAACCAGTCCCCCGACGCACATCCCGATAGTGCACATACGCGAATAGCGCATCCTTTTCCTCTCTCCTAAAAGACCTTTCCCGCTCGAACAGCCCGAGCACGAGAAGTATGGCCCCTCCAGAGTGGAAGTCAAGGAAAAATGCGCCGGAGACCGATCCTTGGAAGGAACCATCTCCGGCCAACGTCCTATAACTCACTCGATGCCCCCCGCCTTTCCAGAAGTCCCTTCCAGCGACGCCTCAAGCGCCTCCAGAGGTCGGTCATGGTTGAGCACCGTCGCCTGGGCCCTCGCGGCCACCCTCTCTGGCCTCTACCTGGTGAACCCGGGTTTCGGCATATTCGAGCTCCTCCCCGACAACCTCCCGGTCATCGGGAACCTCGATGAAGGCGGGGCGACCATCCTGTTCCTGTGGGCCATGGCTGAGCTGGGCTTCCAATGGCCGGCCAAGCTCGCTGGGAGACGGTCGGGGCCGCTAGCGCACCTCGCTCGCGGACCCGCCACGCCCGAACTGAACTGACACCTCCTCGATCCCCGAATCGGGCGGCAAGAGTCCCTTGATGAGCGCCTCGATGAGAGGCTTGGCTTCCTCGGCGGCTTCGAGCAGCGCTGCTGGATGGCCCCCCGCCTCGACCACCGCTCCTCGAAGCGCCCGACGTGCGGCATCGATGTCCGCCTGCGCCGACAGCACGTGGTGCAGCCAATCCTTGTCCACCAGGATCTCGTACGCGGCCGGGTCCGACTGCACGTCGACCATGGCCTGATCCACTCGTGGCGCCGGCGCGAGCACCTGCATCGCGCGGCCGTCGGCGCTCACGTCGACGCTGATTTCCCGCAAGTCCACGATGTACTGCACTTGATTCCCCGTGGCACGAACTCGCGTGACCGTCTTGCCGATGGGCAGGCGGAGCGATTGGTGGAGCCATGTGGCCGCCAGCTCGGTGGTGGCCACTTCGGTCGTCTCCGCCACGATCTCTCTTGTCCCCACCACGAAGCGAGGCGACACCTCCAGCTCACCCAGCTGCGTCACCACGCGCTCGGCGATTGAGACATTCAGTTCCACCCGCGGGGTCAAGAAATCATTCAGCTGCTCGCACCCGCGCACCAGGAGCCATGCGCCGAGGGCCACCATCGCCAGCGTGCCCAAGCACCCCAGGCATCCGCACCCCGACCCGCGCCGACCGAAGCTCCACGACCGGACAAAGCCGGACGGGGCCGCAGGGCCGGCCGCATGGCCCGCCGCATCGCCCGACGCTCTATTGTGCCCAACCGCCTCCACACGCTTCGCCATCGGCACGTCGCCATCGTTGTTCATGTCCGGGAGCCTATTCGCGCCGCCGTACACTTGACCCCCCAAATCCCTGCCATGACCGCACACACCACCGCGCACGACTCCACATCCAGCCATCACCCCTCCCCGAACGGTGCCACGCGCACCGAGACGGATGCCTTTGGCCCCCTCCAGGTGGCGGCTGACAGGTACTGGGGAGCGCAGACGGAGCGGTCGCTCCACCACTTCCCGTTTGGGTCCCGCACGGCCATGCCGACGCCGATCGTGCACGCGTTCGGCCACCTCAAGGCGGCCTGCGCGAAAGCCAACCTCGCGTTCGGGAAGCTTCCCGCCGACCTTGAATCGCTGATCGCTCGCGCCGCGGACGAAGTCGCCTCCGGAGCCTTGGACGCCCACTTCCCGCTCAAGGTGTGGCAGACCGGCTCTGG
>SXGT01422276.1_pt1 | contig 70791 bp, 52 predicted proteins | sample 3176221 | NCBI WGS metagenome assembly SXGT01 (sample SAMN11356862, study PRJNA531348) | freshwater metagenome | isolation source: freshwater sample F1-120 | place: China: Fuxian Lake, Yuxi | collected 2017-12-25
ACTGCGTACATCACCGCGCCGCTCATCACCCTGCAGCGCAGCCACCGTGCCGGTGCCCGACAGACGCGACAACGGCCAGATCGAACCCGCCAGCGCGATCGCCGAGCCGAGGCCGGCCAGCGCCAGCACCTCCGGCCAGGGCACTTCGAAAACCGCGATGCTGCGGCCCGTGCCCAGCGTGGTGATGCCCTGCTCCAGCAGCCAGCGCGCGAGCAGCAGACCGCCGCCGACGCCCGCGATGGCGGCCAGCAAGGTCGTCAGCAAGGCCTCGAGGAAGAAGGCGCGTGCGATCTGTCCGCGCGCGGTTCCCAGCGCCCGCAGCGTCGCCACTTCGCGAACGCGCTCGAGCAGGCTCATCGACAGCGTGTGGAAGATCACATACAGCCCGAGCACCAGCGCGAACAGGCCCGCCATGCGTACGCCGTTGCGGAATGCCCGCTCATCAGCCGCCGCACCTGCCAGCACATTCTTGTTGAGCTCATAGGAGAAGCTGCTCGCGAGCCTGCTGCGCAACGACTCCAGATCGGTGCGCGGATCGTGCCGCACCCACCAGGCTTCGGATCGAGCCAGTTCCGGCGACAGATCGCGCGCCCAGGCCGCATCCGCGACGATCAGCTCGCCGTCGACGCGCCGGCCCAGCCGCTCCTTCGCAAGGATGCCGACAACGCGGTACACGAAGTTCGCGCGCACCTCGCGCTCGGCTTCGCGCGCCACGAGTTCACCGTCGCGGCACTCGGTGCGCGCACCCGCCGGCGGACGCGACAGCGTGAGGCTGTCGCCGACCTTGATGCGGTGCTGCTCGGCGAGCTTCTGTCCCACCAGAAGCTCGCGGCCACCGCTCGAGGCATCCAGCGTGCGACCCTCCACGAGCACGATCGCATCGAGACTCGAGAGGCGCGGCGCCTCCAGCCCGACGAGCAGCGAGCGCAGCGGACGCGGAGCATCCTGCGTCTGCACATCGACATCGAGCTGGAAGAAGCGGCTGTAGCCGGCGACTCCCGGCGTCGCGCCGAGCTCCTCGGCGACATCGCGGACATTCTGCCCGGGGCGCAGTTCCAGACCGGGTGTCCACTCGTGTCCTCCGCGGGCGGACAGCCCGAGGATCGTGTTGTGATCGAGCACGAACACCACCACGGTCGTGGCGATGCCCAGCGCCACGCCGAGGATCGAGAACAGCGTGCGGGCCTTGCGCCGCAGCAGCGAGCGCAAGGCAAGTGTGAGTGCGAAGCCCATGGCGTCAGATCCCCAGGCTGCCCAGCGCCTTGTGGATCGGCGCCGGATCGGAGTGGGGTCCGGAGAGCTGCACGCGCTCGTCGATCAGGCCATCGACGAGGAACAGCACGCGATCGGCCCAGGCCGCATCGCGCGGATTGTGCGTCACCAGCAGCACGGAGCGACCCTCCTTGTCCACGCACTCGCGCAGCAGGGCCATCACTTCCGCACCCGCTTTCTGGCTGAGATTGCCGGTCGGCTCATCGCACAGGAGCAGCGGCTGACCGCCGATCAGCGCACGCGCGATCGATGTGCGCTGCATCTCGCCGCCCGAGAGCTCGTGCGGGAAGGAATCCGCCTTGTGCGCCAGACCGAGCCGCTCCAGCAGCGCATCGATGCGCGCGTGGCTGCGCTCGGGGTTCTCGCCGCGGATCGCCAGCGGCAGGCCGATATTCTCGCGCACCGTGAAATTCGGCAGCAGGTGGAAGAACTGGAACACGTATCCGACCTGCTCGCGGCGGGCCAGCGTGCGTGCCTCGTCGGACAGGGACTTGAGCCGCGCCCCGCCGAGCTCCACTTCGCCGCCCGAAGGCGTGTCGAGGCCGGACAACAGATGCAGCAGCGAGGATTTGCCCGATCCCGACGGCCCCATGACGCACACGAACTCGCGTGGTGCGATGCGCAGCGAAACGCCGCGTAGAACAGGGGTTTGCGAGCCTTGCGGCCCGTGGAAGCGACAGAGCCCTTCGGCGGAGGCGAGCGGAATGATGGTGGAGGTTTCAGACTTCGAATCGGTCACGGCGGGAATTGCCTGCCTTTCGGATGGGTCCGCGAGCCTACCCGGAACTCACTCGGCGCGCGAGACCCGGGCGGGAATCAGGCTCAGGACCATCGGCACGAGGAACAGCGTGATGACCGTGCTGACGATCAGGCCGCCGCAGATCACCGCCCCCAGCCCCTGATACAGCTCAGATCCCGCACCACCGCCGATCGCCAGCGGCAACATGCCCGCCACGGTCGTGATCACGGTCATGAGGATCGGACGCAGGCGCGAGCGGGAGGCCAGCTCCAGCGCGCGCGCGGCGTCCATGCCTTCGGCAAGGAAGTTGTTGCGCTGGTGGATGATCAGGATCGCGTTGTTGACGACGATGCCGCCCAGAATGATGAAGCCGAGCATCGCGATCACATCAAAGCTCGCCTGACCGCCGGAGAGCGAGTGCGCCAGCGCGATGCCGACCAGCCCGCCCGCCACCGAAAGCGGAATCGTCGCGAGGATGATCCAGGGCTGCACCCAGCTGGAGAACAGCGTCACCAGCAGCAGGTACACGATCAGCACCGACAACCAGAAGCCACCGGTCAGAGCACGCAGCGTCTTGCCGAGCTCATCACCCGCACCGCCGATCGAAAGGGCGTAGGCCGGACCGAGCTTGGCCGAGAAGGCCGGGAAGAGCTCGCGCTCGATCGAGGCGATGACCTCCTCCAGCGGCGCATCCGGCGCGATGTTGACCGTGAGCAGCACATTCCGCTCGCGCTCGAGGCGGCGGATCGTCACCGGCCCGCTGCCCGCCTCCACGCGCGCCACGCTGCTCAGCGCGATCACGCGCCCGTCGGGGGCAACGAAACGCAGTGATTCCAGCTGTTCCAGCGTGGCGAGATCCTCGCTGGGCACCAGCACGTTGACATCGACCTCGCGGCCGCCGTCGACCAGAGCCGAAACGCGGCGACCGGCGACCACCGTCTCGATCACGGTCGCGACCGCCTCGACATCCAGACCCGCTTCGCGCACCCGCTGCGGATCCACCACGACGCGCGCCTCGGGCTTGCCCGTGACCAGCGAGGAGCGAACGAACTGCACGCCCTTGACGCCCTGCAGCGCTCCCTGCAGTTCACCGCTGGCGCTCGACAGCGTCGCGAAGTCAGGTCCCGAGAGTTCGACCTCAAACTGCTTGCCCGAGTCGTTGAACAGGCTCGCGCGCACAGGCACCACGAACTGGAAGCCTGCCAGGCCCATCGCGGGTCCGTACATGCGCTGGTGGAATGCGGCCAGCGTCGCCGGATCCGCGTGCTCGGGCTTGAGCACCACGCCGCCGCCGTTGAAGAACGGACCCGTGACGGCAAACATGCTGCCCGTCTCTGGCTGCGCCAGCGCCCAGCGCTGCAGCGGCTCGAAGTTGTCGTGCACGACCTCGGGCCGCGTGCCCGGAATCGGCGAGGCGAAGAAGAATATCAGGTTCTGATTGCCTGCGGGCAGGTACTCCGCCGGCGGCACCAGCCTGTAGGAAAGCGCACAGCCCGCGATCACCAGCAGGATCAGGCCCAGCTTGGCCTGCGCGCTGCCCGGCTCGCGCCGCACCACCCATGCGCAGAAACGAGCATAAGCGCGGCCGAACGCGCCCGTTCCGGTGTCATCATCGCTGTCCGCCGCAGGCGGGAGCGAATGCTTGAAGAACAGGTTGACCAGCACGGGCACGACGCTGATCGAGACCACCAGCGACAGCCCTACCGAAGCGCTGATCGCCAGCGCGAGCTCCACGAACAGCAGGCTGGCTTCGTCCTTCGCGATCAGAATCGGAACGAACACCGCCACGGTGGTCAGCGTCGAGGCCAGCACTCCGCCCCACACCTCGCCTGTTCCGTCGATTGAGGCCTGCACGGCGCTCTTTCCGCGCTGCATGTGACGGTAGATGTTCTCCAGCACCACGATCGCGTTGTCGACCACCATGCCGGAGGCGAAGGCCAGTCCCGCGAGGCTGATCACATTCAGCGTTCGATCGAACAGGTACAGCACCAGAAACACCGACACCAGCGAGATTGGGATCGAGAGCGCCACCACCAGCACGCTCTTCACGCTGCGCAGGAAGATGAACAGCACGGTGATCGCGAGCAGCGAACCCAGCACGAGGTTGCCCTGCACGAAGGACAGGGCGTCCTCGATGTAGCGCGTCTCCTTGTAGACCGGCTCGAGGTACAGATCGATGCCGCGGCCCTGCATGGCCGCGTTGACCTCCTCGACCGCCTGCTCGACGCCCCGCGTCAGCTCGACGACATTGGCACCCGTCTTGCGTTGCACGCCGATCGCGACACCGGGCTTGCCGTCGATGTCGACGAAACCGTCGAGTTCCCGGTAGGCATCGACGCACTCGGCCACATCCCCCAGCGTGACGCGCCCGCCCGCATCCTCCTTGAGCACAATGCGCGCGAGCTCACCCGCATCCAGGGCGCGCGAGACCGTGCGCACGGAAATCTGCTTGCCGCCGGCTTCCAGCGTGCCGCCGCGCCGGTTCTCGTTGCCGCCGCGCACCGCCGCGAGAGCCTGCTGGACGGAGATGCCGTGCGCCACCAGCCGCTCGGCATCGAGCCGCACCTGGATCTCCCGCTCGGATCCGCCGACCACGAAGAGGCCCGAAACGCCCGCCACCCGCTCGATGCGCGAGCGCACCGATTCCTCGACGATGCGCCGCGCGCGGTTCGCATCGTAGTGCGTGCGCACCGACAGCCACATCACGGCGTTCTCTTCCTCGCGTCCGCCGATCTGGATCGCGGGTTCGTCCGCTTCCAGCGGCAGCGAGGGGACGCGCGAGAGCTGATTCACGACATCGATCGCCGCCAGCTGCGTATCGGTGCCGAATGCAAACTCCAGCGTGATGCTCGAGAGGCCCTCGCTGCTCTCGCTGGTCATCTCGATCACACCCTGCACGCGCTGCAGGACTTCTTCGAGCTCGCGCGTCACCGCCTCCTCGACTTCGCCCGCGCTCGCGCCGCGATACGAGGTGTTGACGGTGATGATCGGCTTGTCGACCGTTGGCTTGAGCTGCACGGGAATCTCGCGCAGCGCCAGCCAGCTGAACAGGCCGAGCAGCAGGACGGCGACCGCGACCACGTACGGCCGCCGGATGATGCCTGCGATCAGGTTCACGGCTGCTTGACCTCGGTCCGCGGCATCAGCGGAGCCTGCGGGAAGGCCATCTCCGCACCGACGACCACCACCTGCATGCCCGCCTTGAGTTCACCGCTCAGCGCTTCCACCGCTGACTTTCCGGCGCTGCTTCCCAGCACATTCACCGGCACGAAGCGTGCCATGTAGGGCGCAGGCCCCTTTTCGGCCGCGGCCTCCGCGACGACGACGATGCTGCCCTGATCCGTGCGGCGCACGGCATCGGACGGAACGAGCAGCACGCCCTGAAGGGGCTTCCAGGCGAACTCGATCTCGACGGCCACCCCGGGAGCCAGGCGCGCATCCGCGTCCTGAGGCAACCGGATCCATGCCCGCGCATTGCGCGTGCCGCTGTCGAGGCTGGTCGCCAGCTCGTCCATGACCGCCTGTGCGGTGGCACGACTGCGCGGCTCGCGGACGAGCACCGGGCTGCCACGCTGCAGCTGCAGGCTGAGACTGTGCGGCAGATCCGCCACCACTTCGCGGGCCTGCGTGCCCACGATTTCGAAGACGGGATCCGCCGCAGCGACGCGGTCGCCGACGGAGCGCCAGCGGCGCACCAGCTGACCGGCGAAGGGCGCCTTGAGTCGGCAGCGTTCGAGTTCCAGTTGTGCGGATTCCAGCACCGCCTGAGCCACAGCGACCTGTGCGCGTCGGCTGGCGATGTCCTCGGCACGGGTACCCGCTCGTGCTTCGCGCAGACGGTGCTCCGCCGCTTCCAGCCGGGCCTTGGCCGTGCGCAGCTCGGCGCTGCGACGGTCGCGTTCGGCCATCGAACTGACGCCGCCTTCCAGCAGGCTCTCCGCCCGATCCGCCTCCAGCTGCGCCTTGTCAAGTTCGGCACGCAATGCGACAGCCTCGGACTCCAGCCGCGCGCGCTCCTCCTCGCGCACACCCGCCAGCGCCTTGGCGAGTTCGCTCTCCGCCAGCAAGAGCTGCGCTTTCGCGCTGTCCAGCTCGTGCTGCGCTGCTCGCGGATCAAGTTCCGCGATGCTCGCACCGGCCTCGACACGCACGCCTTCCTGATGGTGGATCGCGAGGAGTGTGCCGGCGCGCTCGAAGGAGAGTCGGGCCTGCTGCTGCGCGCGCACTTCGCCCGCCACTAGGCTCAGCGGCTGCAGATCCCCGCTTTCCGCTGTTGCGAGACTCACCGCCAGCAGGAACGGAGGACGACCACCGGCCTGCGGAGCCGGGGCGTTGCCGGTGCGCAGCAGCCAGACGGCGGCCACCGCTGCGCCCAATCCCAAAACCAGAACGACGGATCCCATTCGCATGGTCACAAGTACTCCACTGGATCAATCAGACCGGCCTGCTCAAAGCCCCTGAGCCGCAGCCGGCAGGCATCGCAGCGCCCGCAGGCCCTGTGCTGCACCGGGTCGTAACAGGTGTGCGTCAGGCCCAGATCCACACCCAGCTCGCGCGCCCGCAGAACGATGCCGCGCTTGTCAAGCTGCACGAGCGGAGCCGCGATCGAAAAGCGCACACCGCGCTCGGCGCCCGCCGCGGTCGCCTTTTCGGCCACGCGCTCGAAGGCGTCGAGGAACTCCTGACGGCAGTCGGGATAGCCCGAGTAGTCGATCGCATTGACGCCCAGATAGATCGTGTGGGCCTGAATCGTCTCGGCCAGCGCCAGCGCGAACGACAGGAAGATCAGATTGCGCGCCGGCACATAGGTCACCGGCACGCTCGCGCCGATCGCTTCCTCGGAGCGGTCCTTGGGCACCTCGATGGCGCTCGTCAAGGCGCTGCCGCCGATCGCGCGCAGATCGAGCTTCACGATGCGATGGTCCCGCACGCGCAGATGCGCCGCCACGCGGCGGGCGGCCTCCAGTTCGATGCTGTGCCGCTGGCCGTAGTCGAAGCTCAGCGCATGCACCTCGAAACCAGCATGGAGCGCCTCCGCCGTCGACACGGCCGAGTCCATCCCGCCCGAAAGCAGACAGACCGCGCGCTTCATCCCGTGCTCCGCTTGGCGCGGCCCCAGGCCTGCATCAGCACTTCCAGCGTCTGCTCCTTCATCGGACCGGGCAGATCATGCTCCATAGCGCGGAAGCGCTTCTCGAAGCGGAACAGCGCCTCGCGGCACAGGCGCTCGGGGTCCATCTTGAGATACTGCGCCAGGAAAGCGCCCGCGAGCAGCACATCGCCGAGCTCCGCTTCCACGGCCGCGCGCTGCTCGCCGCTCGCCGCGGCGCGTGCATCGCAATCCAACCCGCTCGCCGCGAGCGCCTCATCGAGCTCGCGCTGCTCCTCGCGCAGCTTCGCCACGGCACCTGCAACGCTGTGCCAGGCGAAACCGGCGCTGACGGCCTTGGAGGAGATCCGCGCCGAGCGCTGCAGCGCCGGCAGCGCCACGGGCACGCCCGCCAGCGCGCTTGCGTCCTCCTGCCTGGCCTCGCGCTCGGCCTTCTTGATCGCTTCCCAGTTCTTCAGCACCGCATCCGGATCGCGCGCGTCGACATCGCCGAACACATGCGGGTGGCGGCGCACGAGCTTGTCGCTGACCGCCTGCGCCACCTGCTCCATGTCAAAGCGCCGTTCATCCTCGCCGATGCGCGCGATCAGCGCGATCACCATCAGCAGGTCGCCGCACTCCTCGACGACTTGTGCATCGCCCTTGCGCTCAATCGCTTCCTGGGCCTCGTGGCCTTCCTCGATCAGCGAGGGTGCCATGCTGGAGATCGTCTGCTGCTTGTCCCAGGGGCAGCCCGGATCTCCGCGCAGCCGATCGACGATGCCGACCAGGCGCGCGAACGCCAGCACGCGCGGATCGTGCGGATCAGCCGGTGTTTCGGAGGCATGCAGCGTGGGCGCGGTCTTCATGGAGCGCACAGGATGAGCGATTTCGCGCTAGGATGCCAAGCCTTCATCCCGCATGCAGCTTTCCGATGCACCGCTGATCGCACTCGCCAGCGCGCGAGCAGGCCTTGGCAAGAGCACACTGGCCTGCGCGCTGGGCCTGAGTTTGCGCGCGCGCGGTGTCTCCGTCGGCTGGATCGATGCCGATCCGGACTGCCCGGATCTCAGCGAGATGCTCCGGCCTCATCCCGAGCTCCCGCTCTTTTCGCTCGCGCACTGGAGCCGGGATTCCGAATTGGAGCGCGTGCGCGGTGAGCTTTGGCAGCGGCGCCTCGCCGAGCGGATCGAGGCCGGCTTCGATTGGCCGCCGCTCGATCTGGTGCTGATCGATCTCGCGCCCGGCGCGCTGGATCGAATCGAAGCGGAACTGTTCGGCATCGACGCCTGCATCGAGCTCATGCACGGCACACCCGTCCCGCTCGCCGGGACGGTGCCGCTCCTGCTCTCGGTTCCCCGGCTGCCCGCGCACCCGCTGTGGCGCGAGGCGGGCCGAGAGCTGGCGAGCCTCTATCCGGGCTGGTCGCCGGAAAAGCCCCCGCGCGAGGCCGTGGAACGGCTTGCGGAGGAAGTTCTGGAGCGTCTGGAAAGCCCGGACTGGCGAAGTGGACCTTGATCCCTATCCTTGATCCCCCACCATCATGGCCGAGACCACCAAGGACGACCTGCTGCGCGCGCTGAGCGTGATCCAAGACCCTGACCTGGGACGCGACATCGTGTCTCTGGGCTTCGTCACCCAACACACGATCTGCGACGGCGCGGTCAAGGTGACGATCAACCTCACGACGCCGGCCTGCCCGGTCAAGGACAAGCTGAAGGCGCAGGCCGAGCAGGTGCTCGCGGCTCTGCCGGGCGTCAAGACCGTGACGGTCGAGATGACGGCGGTCGTCAAGGGCAACAGCGCGCCGCGCAACCTCGCCAAGGACATTCAGCACATCATCGCCGTCTCCAGCGGCAAGGGCGGCGTCGGCAAGAGCACCGTCGCGGTCAATCTGGCCTGCGCGCTGGCGCGCACCGGTGCGCGCGTCGGGCTGATGGACTGCGACATCTACGGACCCGATGTGCCGATGATGATCGGCGCAATGGGTTCCCCCGACCAGCGCAACGGCAAGCTGATCCCGATGGAGCGCCACGGCGTGAAGTCGATGTCGATCGGCTACCTCGTCGACGAGGAGAAGCCGATCGTCTGGCGCGGCCCGATGGTCACCAAGCTGATCGAGCAGTTCCTCTCCGATGTCGAATGGGGCCCGCTCGACTACCTTCTGGTCGACATGCCTCCGGGCACGGGCGATGCACAGCTCTCGCTGGCGCAGCTCGTTCCGCTCTCCGGTGCCGTGCTGGTCACGACGCCGCAGGCCGTTTCGACCTTCGATGTCGGCAAGGCCATCGCGATGTTCAAGCAGGTGCAGGTGCCGCTGCTCGGCATCGTCGAGAACATGGCGGGCTACCCGATCGAGGGCCTCGTCGAAGGCGCCAAGGCGGGCACGAAGGTGCGCATCTCGACCGGGGCCGTCGAAATCGAAACCACGACTGACCTCGAAGGCCGCTTCTCGGCGGTGATCGATGTCTTCGGACGCGGCGGCGCCGAGCGCCTCGCCGCGCGCCATGCCATGCCCGTGCTCGGCAGCGTGCCGCTCAACCCCATCGTGCGCCTCGGCGGCGATGCCGGGGATCCGGTGGTGGTCTCGCGGCCGGAGTCGGTCGCAGCGGCGCGTTTCCGCGAGATCGCGGGACGCGTGGCCCAACGCATCGCCATTTCCGCGCACAAGGCCCTGCCGGTCCTGCAGTAGAATCCCGCCTTGCATGGAGCAAGGTGCACTGCTGCTCACGGAAGGCCGTTACCACACCTCGGACGCCAAAACGGCGCACGGGCTCGTGCGCGGGCCCTCGCGCTGGAAGATCCTCGGCATCGTCGACGATCACAACGCAGGCGCCGAAGCGGGCACGCTGCTCGATGGCAAGGAGCGCGGCATTCCGATCTTCGCCTCGCTCGAGGAAGCGCTTCAGCGGCTGCCGCAGCGCCCCGAGTGGTGTGTGGTCGGGGTCGCCACGCACGGGGGGCGCTTTCCGCCCTCTCTGCGCGCCAACCTGCGCGCCGCCGCGCGTGCGGGTCTGGGCATCGTCAACGGATTGCACGAACTCGCCGGCGATGACCCGGAGATCCTGGCCCACGCACCTGCGATCCACGATGTACGCAGGCCGCGCCCGGTGCGCGAGCTCGCCTTCTGGCACGGCGAGGCTCACAAGCTCGCCATCCCCCGCGTCGCGGTGATCGGCACCGACTGCGCGCTCGGCAAGCGCACCACGACGCAGCTGCTCGTTGCCGAATGCCGACGGCGCGGCATCCCGGCCGAGATGATCTACACCGGCCAGACGGGCTGGATGCAGGGCGGACGCTACGGCTTCGTGCTCGACTCTACGCCCAATGACTTCGTGCCCGGCGAGCTCGAGCGCGCCGTCGTGCAGTGCGCGCGCGACGCCGAGCCGCGCGTGATCTTCCTCGAGGGCCAGTCGGCGCTGCGCAATCCTTCCGGACCCTGCGGCGCGGAGCTGATCGTCTCCGTCGGCGCGCGCCAGGTGGTGCTGCAGCATGCACCCGGGCGCACGCACTACGACGGCGCCGAGGAGCTTGGCATCGCCATTCCCTCCGTGCCGGAGGAGATCGAGCTCCTGCGCTTCTACCGCACGGAGGTGGCGGCGGTGACGATCAATACCGAAGGGCTGACGATCCGCGCCGCGCAGGATTTCGCGCGCGAGCTCGAGCGCACGATCGGACGTCCCGTGGTGCTGCCGCTGACCGAAGGCGTCGGCCGCGTCGTCGACGCACTCAGGCTCTGAGGCCATGGCACCGCGCTTTGAACTGTGGTGCGCAAAGGTTCCGCTGCGGCGGCCCTACACCATCGCCTACGAGACCTGCTCGGAGGTCGAGATGGCTTTTGTGCGCTTCACGCACGGCAAGTACGCCGGCTACGGCTGCGCCTCGCCCCTGCCGGAAGTCACGGGCGAGAGCTTCGCCGACTGCAGGGCCGCGCTCGAAGCGGCGCAGCTCGATCCGATGGCCGCTCAGCCGCTGCTCGCTCGCGCTCCGGCGGCCCGCGCCGCGCTCGACATTGCGCGACATGATCTCGACGCCAGGCTGGCGGGCAAGCCGCTCGTCGGGCTCTACGGCCGCGCACACACCCGGCTGCTGACCTCGATCACGATCGGAATCAAGGACACGCTGGCCGAGGTGCTCGACGAGGCGGATGAGTACATCGGGCGCGGCTTTCCGCTGCTCAAGATCAAGATCGGATCCGACCTCGAACAGGACATCGAGCGCCTCGCGAAGCTGCGCGAGCACTGCGGCGCCGGCGTGCGTCTGTGCGTCGACGCCAACGAGGGCTGCACGAGTGCCGAACTGCCCGCGCTCTGCGCCGCGGCGCAGCGACTGGAAATCGAGTTCATCGAACAACCGCTGCCGCGTGCACAGTCCCGCACGCAGCATTCGACCTCCGCCGTCCCCTTCGCGCTCGACGAGAGCCTGCTGTCACCCGCCGATGCGCGTCAGCTGGCCGCGGAGAAGGCCTGCGACATCTTCAACATCAAGCTGATGAAGTGCGGCGGCATCACGGCCGCGCTCGACATCGCCCGCATCGCCGCTCCGCACGACATCGGCCTGATGTGGGGCTGTTCGGATGAAAGCGTGATCAGCATCGCCGCCGCGCTGCACGCGGCCTACTCCTGCCCTGCGACGCGCGTGCTCGATCTCGACGGCCATCTCGATCTCGCGCGCGATCCCGCCCGCGGCGGCTTCACCATCCGCGACGGCATCATGGAGCCCGACGGCCGACCGGGCCTGGGCATCGATTGGGAAGGCCTCTAGACATGTCCTCCATCGACCGCAGAACTTTCCTTGCGTTCGCTTCGAGCTCGCTCGCGGCTTGTGCGCTGCCGAACAGCGCGGCTCGCACGGCTCGCAGCATGAGCGTGCACGATTTCGACCTTCTGATCCACGGCGCGCAGGTCTTCGACGGCACCGGGGCGCCCGCGCAGGCCCTCGATCTGGCGCTCTCCGGCGAGCGCATCGCTCTCGTCGCTCCCCGAGGCCGCATCGCACCCGATCGCGCACGCCGCCAGCTCGATGCCTCCGGCCTGTGCCTCGCTCCGGGTTTCATCGACATCCACACGCACTCCGACAACGACATCTTCGAGTACCCCGGTGACGAGAGCCGCATCTTTCAGGGCATCACGACCGAAGTTACGGGCAACTGCGGCGGCTCGGCGGCGCCGCATTCGGAGTGGAATGATGTGGCCGGGTACTTCCGCGCGCTCGAAGAGCGCATGGTCGCGACCAATCAGATCCTGCTCGTCGGCCACGGCACGCTGCGCCGCAGCGTGGCGGGACTCGAAAACCGCCCGCTGACGGCGGAGGAACTCGACACGCTCAGGCGCAGACTTGACACCGCGCTGGCCGAAGGCGCGGCAGGTCTCTCCTCGGGCCTTGAGTACACGCCCGGACGCTACAGCTCCACCGACGAGCTGATTGCGCTCGCGCGCGTTGTGCAGCGCCGCGGCGGCTTCTATGCCTCGCATGTGCGCAACGAAGAGGCGGGCCTGCTCGAGTCCATCGACGAGGCGCTGCGCATCGGCCACGAGAGCGGCGTGCGCGTGCAGATCAGCCACCTCAAGGCCGCCGGCAGGCCCAACTGGCCCAAGCAGGCGGGCGCGATCCGCGCCATCGAAGCGGCGCGCGAACAGGGACTCGATGTGCTCTTCGACGTCTATCCCTACACCGCCTATTCAACCGGGCTTTCAATCTTCCTCTCCGACGAGGTGCGCGAGGGCGGCTTCGGCGCAATGCTCGCGCGCTTCGCCGATCCTGCACAGCGCGCGCGCATTCGCGCCGAGCTTGAGCCGCGCATCGCCAGCGATCCGGGGGCCTGCGAGCTGATCGTGATCGCCTCGACCTCCGCAGCCGACAAGACCGTCGTGGGCCGCGACCTCGCGGACATCGCGCGCGAGCGCGGTGTCGACGGAACGGAAGCCCTGCTGCAGCTGCTCGAGGCGGCCGGAGGCGAGGTCAGCTTCGTGGGTCACGCCATGGACGAGTCCAATGTGGTGCGCGCGCTGTGCCATCCGCTGGCCTTCGTCTCCTCCGACGGCTACGCCATGGCCCCGCGCGGCAAGGCGCTCGAAAAGCGCCCCCACCCGCGCAGCTACGGTGCCTTCGTGCGCGTCCTCGATCGTCATGTGCGTCAGCAGGGAGCGCTGACGCTCGAAAGCGCGCTCCACAAGATGACGGGCATGCCGGCGCAGCAGCTGCGTCTCTCCGACCGCGGCCGCATCGCCGGCGGTTGCATGGCCGATCTCGTGCTCTTCGATGCGGCAACGGTGCGCGAAGAGGCCAGCTTCGAGGATCCTCACCGGCTCGCCTCCGGCTTTGCGCACGTGTTCGTCAACGGAGTGGCCGTGATCCGCAACGGCAGCGCGACCGGAGCACGCCCCGGTCGCGCCTTGCGGAGTTTCTGAAGAGCGCCTGCACGCAAGAGTGCAGGAGCTGCAGAGGGGCTACTTGCCCGACTGCGCCTCCGCCACCAGCTTCTCCAGCCACTCGTCGATGGCCTTCTCGTTCGAGCCCGCCGACTTGTAGCGGATCACGCCCTTGGCATCGATGATGTAGATCGTCGGCCAACCGCGCACATTCCACTGACTCGGGATCGGACCGCGCGTTCCCTCCGGTCCGGCCCAGAAGGAGCGCCAGGAGATGTTCTCCTTCTCACGCACCTTCTTGAGAGCCTCGAGATCCGTGTCGCTGTTGACGCCGATGATGGCGAAGGGCTGGTTCTTGTATTTTTCCACGAGCGACCGCTCGTGCGGGTACATGGCCCGGCAAGGGCCTCACCAGTTGCCCCAGAAATCGAGCAGGACCACCTTCCCGCGGTAGTCGCTCAGCTTGAACGCGACCGCGTCGAGGTCCGGTCCTTCGATTTCCGGTGCGGGCATGCCGACCGACAGGTTGCGCAGCTCGAACAGCTCGCCGGCGGCGGTCTTCGCGGCTTCCGACTTGGGATCCGCCTCGCGCTCGACCGTCTCGAACAGCGCAATGATCTCCTTGCGGGTCGCCTGCGCATCGAGCTTGCCGATCGCCTCGAGCCGCTCCTTGCCGAGCCAGCCTTCGTACTGGGCACGCTCTTCCTCGGGAGCACCCTTCAGCCGCTCTGCGGTCTGGAGATCCTCATTGAGCTTGCCGGCCAGCGTGACCTGCGCGGCGGCGCGCACGGACTTGTGCGGCGTCTGCGCGATCACCTGGCGCACGAAGCTCTCGGACAGCGGCGAGAACGGCGTCAGCAGGCTCTCGAGCTTCTCCGACTGCATGTGCTTGGCGGCCAGCATGGCCTCGCAGGACTCGCTGTCCGGCAGGCGATTGTTGAGCATCCACGCGATCACGGTCAGCGCCGCATCATCGCCGTCATTCTCCGCGAGGAGCTGCTTGGCCTCGGCGGTGAGCTGCTCCATCGGGATGGCAGGCAGGTCCTTCTGGATCGCTTCCCAGTCCGCCTGGGTCATGCTGTCCGTGTCCTTGCCTTCCAGCCGCTTGCGGAACTCGGCGTAGTAAGTTTCCTGCGCCGCCATGAAGCGGCTCTGGATCGACTCTGCACGCTCCGCGCGCGTGGCATCGGATGCAACGGCCTTGGCCGGTTGCGCATCCGGGTTGGCGCCGCGGATGAGTGGCACCGCGGGCACGGTCTGCACTGTCTTGGATGTTTCGACCTTGGATGCTTCGACTTCCGCGGGCTTGTCTGGCCCGCTCGATCGACACGCTGCCGCAGTGAATAGCAGCGCGATCAGCAAAGGATGGTGTAGAGAACGCATGCCCATCAGGCTACGCGCACACCGATAGGCCCGCCATTCGGCCGTCTGCTTATTCGTCGTCGGGCTGCTTGGCGGCCTTGGCCGACTTGGAAGTCGACTTTGCGCCTGACTTGGCCTTCGAATTGGAACTCGACTTGGCACTCGAATTGGAACTCGAATTGGAACTCGAGGGCCCGGATTTCGCCGCGGTCTTGCCGCCGCGCTTCTTCTTGACCGGTTCCTTCTCGCGACGCTCGGCCAGCAATCGCGCGGCGGCTTCGAGCGTGAACTCCTCCACCTTCGCATCCTTGGGCAGCGAAGCGTTGGTCGTTCCATCCGTGCAATAGGGTCCGTACTTGCCGTCCTTGATCACCACCGGCGTGCCGGAAGCGGGATCGACACCGAGCTCGCGCAGCGGCGCCGCGCTGGCACCGCGCCCGCGGCGGAAGCCCTTGGGCTGCGAGTAGATCGCCCGCGCTTCCTCCAGCGTGATGCCGAAGAGCTGATCCTCGGTCTTGAGGTTGCGGTAATCGGGCTTCTCCGCGCCGGGCACCTCCTTCATCAGGTAGGGACCGAAGCGGCCGAGGTTGGCGCGGATCGGAATGCCGTCGACATCCTGTCCCAGCTCGCGCGGCAGCGTCAGCAGCTGCAGCGCCTGCTCAAGGGTCAGCGTCTTGGGGCTCATCGACTTCAGCAGCGAAGCGCGCTTGGGCTTGGGCCCGGTCTTGTCTTCGGGATCCTCGCCGAGCTGCACATACGGTCCGAAGCGCCCCGTGCGCAGATAGACCGGCTCGCCCGAGGGCGCGTGTCCCATCGGCTCCTCGGCCTGACTCGCCGTCGCGATCAGCTCGAGCGCGCGCTCCGGCGTGATCTCGTCCACCGCGATGCCCTCGGGCAGGCTCGCACGCAGCTCACCGACCTCGAGGTAGGGTCCGTAGCGGCCGTTGCGCAGCAAGATCGTCTGTCCGTCCTTCTCGCCGATCGGAATCGATCCGATGCTCTTGGGATCGAGCTTGTCGATGCGCTTGACGATGCTGACGATCCCCGGCTCGGCGCCGCGATAGAAGCGCTCGAGGAACTCGTTGCGCTTGAGTTCGCCGCGCGAGATCTCGTCGAGCCGCTCTTCCATCTCGGCCGTGAAGCCGTAATCGAGGAGCCTGGGGTCCAGGCTGATCATGCAGTTGACCACCGCGAAGGCCAGCGGAGTCGGCACCAGCGCCGGTCCGCGCTTGATGACGTACTCGCGGTCGAGGATCGTGCCGATGATGCTCGCGTAGGTCGAGGGACGGCCGATCTGCAGTTCTTCGAGCTTCTGGACCAGTCCCGCTTCCGTGAAGCGCGCCGGCGGCTTGGTGACGTGCCCGCTGGCCTCGCTCCGGGCGACCTTGGCGACATCGCCGTTGGAGAGCGGCGGCAGCACGGCCTCTTCCTCCTCGCGCTTCTCGCCCGGCTCCGGCTCATCGCTGCCTTCGACATAGGCGCGCTGGTAGCCGTCGAACAGCACGGTGCGACCGCGCGCGACGAGCTCGGCCCGGCCCCCGCCGGGAAGCGCCGCGTCGAACACCGCCGTGACGCTCTTCATGCGCGCGTCGACCATCTGCGAGGCAACCGTGCGCTTCCAGATCAGCTCGTACAGGCGCGCCTCGTCCTCGCCGACCTCGCGCGCGATCTCTTCGGGCATGCGGAAGCTCTCGCCCGCCGGGCGGAGCGCCTCGTGCGCTTCCTGCGCGTTGCGCGACTTGCTGCTGTACTCGCGCGGGGTGCGCGGCAGGTACTCCGTGCCGTAGCGGCCGCTGACCAGGGAGCGCGCCGCGGCGATGGCCTGCGCGGACAGCGCGACGCTGTCGGTACGCATGTAGGTGATGTAGCCGTTCTGGTACAGCGACTGCGCCGCACCCATCGCGCGCTTGGCGCTCATGCCAAGCTTGCGGCCCGCTTCCTGCTGCAGCGGCGAGGTCGTGAAGGGCGGCGTGGGTGCCGAGCCGTGTTCCTTGTGCTCCACCTTGCGCGCCGTGGCCGCAGCACCGTTGAGCCCCTCGGCAAGCCTGCGCGCGCGCGCCTCGTCGAAGACCTGCACCGTCCGGCCGGGAATCAGCTGACCTTCCAGACCGAAATCCTTGCCCTGCGCCAGATGCTTGCCATCGACCGCGACCACCTGCGCCGGAAAGCGCACGCCCTCGCGATCCAGCAGCACCTTGGCATCCCAGTAGCTCGCCGCGCGGAACGCCATGCGCTCGCGCTCGCGCTCGACCAAGAGGCGCGTCGCGACGCTCTGCACCCGGCCGGCCGAGGTGTTCGGCCCGACCTTCTTCCACAGGACGGGGCTGACTTCATACCCGTACAGGCGGTCGAGGATCCGGCGCGCCTCCTGCGCGTCGACCAGGCTGGCATCGATCTCGCGGCAGTTGTCGACCGCTTCCTGAATCGCGCTCTTGGTGATCTCGTGAAACACCATCCGCTTGACCGGCACCTTGGGCTGCAACAGCTCCAGCAGGTGCCAGCTGATGGCCTCCCCCTCGCGGTCTTCGTCCGTCGCGAGGTACAGCTCCGAGGCGTCCTTCAGCAGGGCCTTGAGCTCCTTGATCTTGCCCCGCTTCTCCTTGGCGACGACATAGACGGGCGCGTAGCCCTCGTCCACATTGACGCCCAGCCGGCTCCAGGCCTCATTCTTGATCGCCTCGGGCACTTCGCTGGCCCCGTGCGGCAGGTCCCGCACATGGCCGATCGAGGCTTCCACCACCCAGTCCTTACCTAGGAACTTGGAGATGGTCTTGGCCTTGGCGGGCGATTCGACGATGACCAGCGGCTTGGGCATGGGGTGGCGAGGGTGCGCCTAGACCCCTCGGCCTGTCAAGAGCCAAGTCAGTACGGTGTCAGGTACCTGAGTCTCCTTCGCGCCCGTTACGGTGTCAGGTACCCGGTGCTCCATCGCTCCGCTGCCTCCCACGGCTCTCCTCCCCCAACGGAGCCTCCCATCCCCGTTACGGTGTCAGGTACCCGGTGCTCCATCGCTCCGCTGCCTCCCACGGCTCTCCTCCCCCAACGGAGCCTCCCATCCCGGCCCGCACTCGCTCACATCCAAAAGCGCACAGGACCGATGCCACGCCCCGGTCCTGCCGAACACCTCCGGCGCTTCACCCGAAGCCATCAGGCGTCAGGTACCTGGCACCGTACACCAGTCCTTACCTGAGAACTTGGAGATGGTCTTGGCCGTGGCGGGCGATTCGACGATGACCAGCGGCTTGGTCATGAGGTAGCAAAGGTGCGCCTAGACCCCTCGGCCTGTCAAGAGTCAGTCAGTACGGTGTCAGGTACCGGATGCTTCATCCCCCGATTACGGTGTCAGGTAACTGATGCTCAATCGCACTCTGGTCTCCAGAGGCTCTCCTCCCAGACTCGGCGCTCCGGCCTCCCACCACGGCCCCATTCGTTCACATCCCCAAACGCGCAGGAGCGAGGCCACGCCCCGGTCCTGACGAACACCTCCGGTGATTCACCCGAAGCAATCAGGCATCAGGTACCCGGCACCGTACCCGGCAATTGAGACCAATGAGGGGGGTCGGGATCACGGTTCCTAACGAGCGTTGACCGAGATGTAGTTTTGGATTGCGTTCATGCCTGCCGAGAAAGACGTCTCCATATCCTGATGGAGTTGAACGCACACAGGATCGTTCTCGTGTTCGACAAGCACCGTGCCGACCTTTGCAGAAGGTCCTTGCACAGCAAAGTCCACTTGCTGAACTCCCGGCGTTTGCACGATAGCGGACGACTCGCCAGTCGCGCGCACTGTATACCGCCCTGCTTGAACCATGGCGGCCGCAAGTTCTTGGATGCGAAGCATTAGGTTGGATTGTGCGAGCGTCACATCTGTGTTGTACGTCGAGATGAGTGCGTCCAGTTGGGCCAACTCGTCGGCCGTTAAGGACTTGGAGTCTGGATTGCACCAGAGGATCTCCAAACATGCCTTTGCGCGAGGGAGCAAGCTTCCGTTGTAGATGGGCTTTTGCGGCGCAGCTTCGAGCGTTTGTGGTTGCGCGGCCACATCGGGCACAGTTTCCAAGACAGCCGAAACCAGCGGCGCCCGCCCATGATATGCCTGCGCTTCGACAGACTGCGAAGCTCCTTCGAGTCGCTGTCCATCCGAAGTGGTCCGCATAAGCGAATCTGATGGACTCGGCGTGTCCTTCAGGCTCCACCAGATCAGCCCGAGCAAGCTCATTGCAATGGCAGCAAGGATTGACGCTGACACCAGGGTTCTACGCCCAGCGGTACCGTGGGAAGGGTCAGTGGGTGCAGGCATGGCAGGTATAGGTCTGCTTATATTGACAGACGCCGGCAAGTTGAACTTCGAATATTGCTTGCTGACCGCATTCAAGGTCGATGCCGTGAGAGACACTAAAGGGTTGCCCCTCGGTTGGTACGCCTGCGCCAATTTCTACATCATCGACGAGCACCTTGTAACGACAGCTGGACGTTCCGGTCATGACCACGCTGATCGTCGCCGAGCACTTCTTGGGCGCGCACGGCGGACTTGAGCAGTTTCCATTTACCTGAGCGGACGGAACAAACCAAATAGCGTTGCCTGCGGGACTGATAGTGCACTGCGCGGGCACCGACCCACATGCTTGAGGGATTTATTGCCGAGAATACACGAACACACCCCGCCCGCCTGTGCCGTCAGCGGTGATGGATAACTTGGAGAGATGCAACCTAGTGTGCAGAGGGCGGTCACAAAGCGACTGATGTTCACGGGCGTCCTGCTTCTTTGTTCTTGAACGAACTTTTGGTTGCTTCACGACGAGCAGCGCAGAGGTGATAACGTTATTCACTCGAACGGTAGCTGTCAACGACTTTGAGACAGAATACATTTGAGATTACTGTGTACTCTGAGATTACTGTGCACTCGCGGCTCTCTGAGGCGGGCTGATCCAGGCAGCCTAGGGTATAGCCTGCGGCTGCGGCTTTCTAGCGACTCTCCGGGGTAGATCGCCACGCTGCTTCGAGGACAGCCGCTCGTTGTCTGCGGATTTCTTGGGCGCGTCCTTGATGCACGCTCGCCGACGTCATCATGCCAATCCCACTGTGGCGGTGCTCGTTGCAGTACCAGTCGAACAACCGACAGCAACAGCTCCTTTAAGATTTACGGTGTCAGGTACCTGATGCTCAATCGCACCCTTGGCCTCCACGGGTTCTCCTCCCAGACTCGGCATTCCGGCCTCCCACCACGGTCCGCATTCGTTCACATCCAAAAGCGCACAGGACCGAGGCCACGCCCCGGTCCTGCGGAACACCTCCGGCGATTCACCCGAGGCACTCAGGCATCAGGTACCTGACACCGTACGGACACCGTATTACGGATAGAACTCGACCTTGAGTCCCTCGGAAAGTCCGTAGCCGAAGCCCGCCGGATCCTGCGGATCCCGGAACCAGTACTGGAAGTACCTCGTCGAGCCCACCAGCACAGGCGTGGTCACGAAGGGCACGATCGCCCGGCCGCTCGCGTTGGTTGTCACCACCGGGCCGCGGACGATGCTCGTCCCGATGCACAGCGTCCCGCCCCAGATCGGAAAATTGTTGGCGCTCAGGCCGTACACATACTGCGCTGTCTTGTTCGGCAGAGCATTCGACAGCGTCAGCTCGAAGTTGTTGACGCTGAGACTGGGTGAGCCGATGAACGAGATGTGCGGCAGCAGGCCCTGGCTGGTCAGCTTGGCCGTGCAGTAGTTCGTCACCCGTGCCGGGTCGAAGCTGAAGGCCCCTGGCAGGAACGCAACACTCGAGCCCTGCGTGATGGTCAGATTCGCACTGCCGCTCGCATTGGCGAGCAGCGTCAGGAAGCTGACCGACTGCGTCGCCGCCGTGCCCGTCACCGTTCCGCTCGTCGTGAATCCGCCCAGCTCCACCTGCGCGGACAGTCCCGGCTGCAAGCCCGTCGTCACGGCCGTCACCGGCGTCCCGCCCTCCAGCGGCCCGGAAGCGGGAGTGACTGAGACAATGCTCGCTGGCTGGCAATACGAGTAGGTGATGCGCGCGGTGAGCTTCGTGAAGTTGAGGAACACGATGCACATGCTGCCACCGCCCGTGTGCGTCGAGTTGTCGAGCCCCACGCAGGCGAAGTCGACTGTCTGGCCCGGGCTGCCCGTGAACACCGCGCTCAGCAGCGCAGGATCCGTGATGCAGGCCCGCTTGCCGTCGAGGTTGCTGATGTTCGTCTGCACGAATGTGTCCTGCGGGTTGCTGAAATCGCACGGGTTGGCCGGCGGTCCGGGCCACGTTGTCGCGCCGAAGCTGGCCGTGTACACCGGACTCTGCGGAAGCAGCACCGCACCTTGACTCTGGAACGGCGGGAAGTTGCCCGCGAACTGCACAACCGAGGCCATATGGAACTGCTGGTTGCCGACCGGCTGGCTCGTCAGGCTGCGTGCCTGAATGCTGCTGTTGGCAAGCTCGGCCTCAACCACCACCTCCGCCATCAGCAGCACCTGGCCCGGCAGCGCCGTGAAGCGCGGGACAGCCAGCGTGACCCCGCTGAACGGGGGCTGCGCCGGCGCGAGGCTCACCGACACCGTCTGCTGCTGGATCACGCCCGCACCGCACGCCGGCGGCGGACAGGCGGCGGTGGAGTCGCACAGCACCTGCGGGGCGCAGGTGGACTGCGCCCCTGCACGGGGCAGGAAAGCGCTCGCCACAAGCAGCAGGGCAAGCAGGGAAGCGGGCAGACGGGTGGCGGATCGGGACGGAATTGCGGTGCGGGCGTTCATTTCAGATTTTCCAGTCACCCCCTCGCAGGACCGCGCGATGCGAGCGGGTCTGCGTTTGGGAGATCCTATCCCAAAAGCCGCAGCCCGCCAGACGCCAAAGGCGATTTGCGGTGTTTACGGTGTCGTACGGTGTCAGGTACCTGATGCTCAATCGCACTCTGGTCACCAGGGGCTCTCCTCCCAGACTCGGCGCTCCGGCCTCCCACCACGGCCCCATTCGTTCACATCCAAAAGCGCACAGGACCGAGGCCACGCCCCGGTCCTGCGGAACACCTCCGGCGATTCACCCGAGGCACTCAAGCATCAGGTACCTGACACCGTACTGCGTACTACGGCACCCAGATCACGGACACGCCGTTGCTCCAGTTGAACTTGTTGGTCGTGCAGAAGCTCGGATCCGGATCGCGGAAGTAGGTCTGGTAGTACCTCGTCACCGCTCCCGTCGCCGCGATCTGACCGAGCACATGCACAGCCGTGCCGCCACTCTGCGGCAACTGCGCCGTACCCGTGCCGCTCGTCGTCGTGTAACCCAATCGGATCGTGCCACCGCTCGTGCAGCGCAGGCCGTCGCCGAACACCAGACCGTTCGACGATCCCGTTCCCTGCAGGAACAGCACCGTCACCGAGCCCGGCATGCCGCTTGCCTGGAACAGCAGCGTATCCGCCACGCGACTGGGCAAACCGACCGCGGTCAGGTTGGCACCCGCAGCGTTGACGGAGTTGGGGCAGCCGTTGCCGCTCTGGCCCACATTGCCGCAGGGGCAGGGCGTCCAACCGCCTGTGCCCGTGCCGAAGCAGTAGGGCGTGCCACCGTCCTGACAGTCGTCGGGGATGGAGTCGTTGTTCGCATCCGTCTCGCAGACATCAAGGAGGCCATCCCCATCACAGTCGATGGTTCCGGCGGCGATGTCGCAGCTGTCGGGCTTGCCGTTATTGTTGCAATCGGGAGCACCCGCGCTGATGTCGCAGTCATCCGGCACCTGGTTTGCGTTGCAGTCCGACGTCAAGCCGAAGGCGATTTCGATGCTGTCACCGATGCCGTTGGCGTTGCAGTCCACCGCACACTCGTCCGGGATGCCGTCCTGATTCAGGTCAGAGCTGAAACCAACGCTGATGTCGCAGGAGTCAGGCACATCATTCAAGTTGCAATCCGAAGCGCCTTGAGCGATCTGGCATGAGTCCAGAAGGCCATTGAAGTCACAGTCCGGATAGTTGGCGATCAAGTCGCAGGTATCGGGAACGGAGTTCCCGTTACAGTCCTGCTCGGTTCCGCTCGCAATGTCGGCAAGATCTTCGATGCCGTTGGCGTTGCAGTCCTGTCGGCCTTCGTTGAGGATGACCTGAGGCTTGATCCACCACACGCCATTGATGGCATCGTTGTAGTCCGTGCATGCGATGATATCGTCTTGGAAGTCGCCGTTGACATCGCAGGCTTCCAGAATCCCATAGTACGTGGGTCCTTCCGCATAGAGATTGACAGGACTTGACGAGGCAAAACCGACACCGTTGCCATGGTAGAGAGTCTGTGATGAGGCCCTGCCAAGAAGAAGATCCGGATTACCGTCCAAGTCGACATCACTGATCGCAATGGAAAAGCTGCCCTGTGTTGAAGCCTGAGTGAAGCTCTGAACCGGAGAATATGCTCCACCGGTCAATCGGAACACCGTGATGCTCTGACTCGCTTCCAGCGCGACGATCTCGAGCCTGCCATCGTGATCAACATCGCACAACTCCACCTCGTTGCAGCCCATTCCGCTGTTGATGAGCACAGCGGGAGTGGACACGAATCCACCCCCAGAGGACCCGGGATAGAAGCACAGATCGTGGCCAACGCCAGCGGTGATCAGGTCTTGATCTCCATCGTTGTCTACATCAGCACAGCGCACCCTAACAATGTTTGCCTGCGTACTTGGCATAGTGCTGCCGGAAATCAAACTCCCTTGAGGCGTCTGCACAAAGGTACGAATGCTCCCAGGATTCCCGGAGGAATGGCTTGACACGTAGAGCAGATCGTCAAGTCCATCGTTGTTGACATCACAAGTTCCTACTGCACCATCCCCACCTGCCGCATGGAGGATGAAAGGTGTCCCGAGCGATCCGTTGATGCTTGGATAGACAATCACCCTGCCGCCCTGGCTAATCGCCAGATCCTCCTTACCGTCGTTGCCGAGATCAAAAGCCACGGCCGATTGAATTCCACCGAATGCCGGGCTTGGCAATCCAAGCTCCGACAACGCTGTGAGGCTAGCGCTGAGGTCGTTTCGAAAAGGGATTACGCCCGTAGCCCCGGGGCTGGAATAAGCACATGCCACAAGATCTTGATCGGAATCACCATCCCAATCGAGTGTCACCAGTTCGGTAACGCTCCTTTGCGAAATGGCTGCCTGCGCCATCGGCCAAGACCAGCTCCGCGCGGGGCGATGCGGCACTTCGATCAGCCCCCGGCCCGCAGAGCTCGTTTGGCCATACTCCGACCAACGCGCACCATAGAGTGATGCCATGAAGACGAAGTCGTAGCTCGCATTCTGCAAGGGCGGATCGGTGACCCAGTTGGTGTAGCCAACCGGTTCCCCACTCGACCAAGCCCACTGGCCCTCCACGACATGGTCTGAAAGTCCGATCCACACAACACTTGAGCCGGACGATGCGAAGAACGAGCCGAACTCGTTGTACGCCCAGTTGTTCTCCGCCGCGCTGCGAATTGTTAGGAGGTGACCGCCGTAGCCCACCGCCTCGGATTCGCTGGCCAGCCACGGGGACCCGATGTAGGTCAACCCGACCACCTTTCCTGTGATCGGGTTGTCCTTCCACATCACCTGCTGCGCCTGGCAGACACCGGCAACAGACACCAAAACTCCCGCACACGCCACGACGGTGCGCACGGTCCGAAGACCTTGCTGAAAGGGACCAACACCACCCATGGTGAACCCGCTACCCCCCGCGCTTTCCGGCCAGTTTGGACGGACCCCTCGCGAGAGGACTTGGAAGACGAAAACGAGCGAAAGAAAGAAGACTCAAGTGAGCCTACAGCAAGTTTTTCCAGGTGCAACACACAAAATCAGAGGAATTGCATCCCGAGATAAATTCGTCGCCCGCTTTGCAATTCAAATGGACTCCGCCGAACCTATCAACTTGTCATCGGGTTGATGGGCAGAACGGCCGAGCGACGCATTCTGTCGGCAGCACCGAATCTGCCCGGCTGCCTTGGCTCAACCGGTACGGAGTTGCGCACCGGAGTGCCTCCGGGAGAGCAAGAACGTGGCCTCAGGTACCTGGCACCGTACTGCGACGTTCGATCTGCATCCGCTACGCGGCACAGACTGCCGCGGCCCGTTTCACAACCCGGGCACAGCCCACAGACAACCACCCGTCTTGGCCGCGCACACGCGCAGGCCGGAAAAGTGGTTCGCTCGATTCGCCGACCGAGTCTACGGCACTCGGACATCAGGTACCTGGCACCGTAAGCGCGGGGAGAGCAAAAACGCGGCATCAGGTACCTGACACCGTACTGACACCAACGCGCGGTCCGATCCACCGCCCGATCCACCAACCGTCTGCGCGTACCGGACACCCTATATCCGCCGCGCACCCAACACCGTATCGTCGGCAGTCTTCAGGTACCTGACACCGCATGCCGCGCATCTCCCTCGGTGAACTGCTGGTCTTCGTCGCCGCCCTCTTCGGGATGGCCCTGATCTTCCTGTTGATCCGCGGCAAGGTCCGCGACGACGAGTGAAGCGCAACGCGGACGCGTGACCGCATCCCCGCCCGGCCCTAGAGGCCAGCGCCGGCGGACGGAGCATCTGAGAGGACTTCCCCGCGGGCCGCACGGCAGCAATGGGCTGCCGTGTGCCATTTCATGTGCGGGGCCGCGCGAACCCCTGCACCCAGCGCACGAGCGGACGCTCGACGAGGCGGTAGAGCAGGAGCGAGCTGTAAACGCTCGCGAGGAAGGTCAGCACGAGCCAGGTCACCGGCCAGGCCTGCACCGGCGGGGGCAGCTTGGTCCAGAGCCAGCACAGCCCCCCCACCACGAAGCCGTGCCAGAGGTAGAGCGAGTAGGACGCATCGCCGTACTCGATCAGGAAGCGCGGCACGCGCATACCGCCCGCCTGCTCGCGCTGCGCCAGGGCGACGATCAGGAGCGCGCAGGCGATGCCGAAGGGCAGATGCCCCAGGGAGTACCAGTCGGTGTCGTAGAACTGCGTGTGCACTGCGGCGGCGCCGAGCGTCAGCAGGAGGATCAGGCCGATCACGAGCCAGCTGGTGCGCTGCGCTGTGCGGCTGCGGCGCAGCCAGACGCCGGCCAGGCAACCGAGCAAGAAGTGCAGGCTGAGTGAGCTGCCGAGGAATTCCAGCCACCACGGAGCGGCCGGGATGATCTGGGCGATGACGATCACGACCAGCCAGAGCGCTCCCAGGGCAATCAGTGCTCGGCGGCCGAGCCAGATGCCCAGACCGAAGAGCGCGTAAAACAGGATCTCGTGCCGCAGCGTCCAGGCGACCGCGATGACCGGGAAGTCGGGATGCGGCAGGAGCAGGTAGGACGTGATCAGGTTGGAGGGCTCTGTGCGTGCGTCGGGCGCGAGGGATGGCGCCACGAGCAGGAGAGCGAGCTTGAACGTGGTCAGCAGCGCAAGCAGCGGCCAGACGCGGGCGAAACGGCGCCAGAAGTAGGGCTTGGCGCGCTCCGGGACGCCGAGGTCATCGCCGTGGACGTGGACGATGATCCAGCCCGAGAGCACGAAGAACAGATCGACGCCGAGGTAGCCGTAGTGAAACCACTCCGGGGGCAGCGTGGGAAAGTTGCGCTGCTTGGCGTGGAAGTAGAGGTGCGTGAAGACGACTGCGCCGGCGGCGATGGCGCGCAGGGCCTGGAGGCTGTCGTAGCGCGCGCGGGGATGGTCCGCGGCGCCGCGTCCGCCGGCATCTGCTCCCGCTGGGCCACGTTCTCCCGCTCCCCCGTTCGGGGCCGGGATCGCATGGACCTGCGCGGGGCGATCTGAGCTCACGGGCCCAGTTTGGACTTGCCGGCTTCGACGGGGAAGGCCAGCGAGCGGAAGAACGGATAGAGATCCGTCTCGCACGCCTTGGACCAGACAGCCACACAGTCATCCATGGTGTATTCGCGCAGCTCCTTGGGCACGAGCGCGCGCTTGGTGCGGAAGTACTTGGCGAGCACGCCCGGGCCGTGACGGCGCTCGAGCTCCTCGAAGACGAAGTAGGACTTGCCCCAGACGAGGTCGCGGGGCGCATCTTCGGCGAGCGGATTGAGCTTGGTGAAGTCAGGATCGTGCCGGCGGCCGGCGGCGAGCTGGCGCTCGAGCTCCTGGCGGGCTTCCGGCATCTCGAGGCGCTGGCCGACGAGGATGCCGAGGTAGGTCGCGATCGGCTCGTTCCAGAGCGGTTCGGGATGCGGCAGGACCCAGGAATGCCCCGCTTCGTGCGAGATGAGCTCGACCATGGGGTAGCGCTGCTTGGGGTAATCGCCCCACCAGGCCGCGATCGCGATGCGCTCGCCGCTGGAGAAGCCGCCGCCGCCGGTCGGGAGGATCAGGAAGTTCTTGATCATGCCCGGCGCGGGTTCGACGCCGGTGAGGGCGACAAGGTGCGGGCGGACGAGCTCGTACTCGCGCACGATGGAGTCGGCGTAGGGCTGAGTGCCGTCGGTGTATTCGAGCGTCAGCGGGCCGAGCTCGCGCTTGTGCTCGGCGAAGGCGCCCTCGTGCGCGCGCTTGGGGTCGATGGGCTTGGTGACGGCGCTCTCGACGAGCAGGGGCGTGACCCACGCGGCGTTGATCGGGTCCTTGGCATCGGGCTGATGGCCGAAGAGACCGCGGCTGCCGAGGATCACGATGCCTTTGCCGAAAGAGCGGCGGGCGAGGATCGGTTCACTCTTGGCGTCGACGACGAGCGGGGTCCAGGCGAGGCCGATTTCGAACACGCGGCCGCCGCGGTATTCGATGCCTGCATCCGCCGGCTGGCCGGCGGCAAAGCGTTCGGAGGAGGCGAAGCGGGCGGGCGCGGCGGCGCGCTGGGCGTCGAGGCGTGCGCCGAAGCGAGCGGCGAGCTCCGCGCCCGGCGGCATGGGATCGCCGCCGTCTGCCATGAGCAGCAGCGTGCCGCCGGCTTCGACGTACTGCACGACGTGGTCCAGCGATGCCTGGCTGTAGGGCACGTGCGGATCACCCTCGACCAGCACGAGGAGGTTGGTGTTGGAGAAGTCGAAGCGGTGCAGGCTGCCCCAGTTCTGCACGGTGCGCGCGTGGCCCTTGAGGTACTGGGTGTGGAAGCGGCCGTCCATGTAGAAGCTGAACTCCTGACTGATGTCGGAGACGGCGTGAACGCGGACGGGCGGGCGTTCCTGAAGCGGAAGCAGGGCCAGCAGAAGGGCAGCGATCATCGCGGGAGTGTACGGTGCCAGGTACCTGATGCATACGGTGCCAGGTACCTGATGCATACCTCGTACGGTGCCAGGTACCTGATGCATGGCGCTGCGGGGCAGTGACCATGCAGTGATCACGCGGCGACGATGCGGGAGCACAATCGCCTTCCTTTTTTGATTTCGTGCCGCGAGGCGTCCGCACCGCGAACGTCCATGAGGGTGGAAAGGAGGTTGAAAGCCAAGGGTGACAGGCGCGACACAAGGCTCGCACCGTGGCAGCTGGCATCAGGTGTGGCATGTCAGCAGTTCAGGGCGGGTTCTGTTCGAGAACCGGGCCGAAGCGCGCCTGTTCCTCAGCAGCCTGGCTGTGAGCGTGCGCAACGGCTGGCTGGAGGTGCACGGGTACTGCCTGCTGCGGACGGAGCTGCATCTGCTGGTAAGGACTCCCGCGGGGCTGCTGCCCGCGGCGATGAAGAGCGTGTGTCAGCGCCACGATCGCGCGTGCAAGCGTTCGGGCACCGTCTTTCGCGAGCGTTGCCAGAGCCGGACGGTGGCAGATGCACAGGCGCGGGAGGATGTGTTGCGCTATCTGGAGAGCGCGCCACTGCATGCGCGTGTGGGCGTGGATCCGGGTCGCTATCCCTTCGCCAGCGGTTTCGTCCGCTGCGGCGGGGCCCGCCTGCCGCCGTGGTTGGCGAATGAATGGGTCGCCGCGGAGATCGGCGTGCGGCCCGGTGCTGCGGGCTTCGCAGCCGCCTACGCCAGCCGTTTTCTCGGTCAGGAAATGCACGCAGCCCGAGCGCGGATCGAGGCGGCGATGGACCACAAGCCGCGCGGCTGCGAAGTGGTGGAACACTTGAAGCGCGGCAACATCCCGCAGGTGACACAATGGCTGCTCTTGCGCGCGCGCTCCGTCCTGGATGACCCGAAGCTGCCGATGCTGTGCCGCACGGACGCCGTGGACGCCCTGGTGAATCGTCGCTATCCGCGCCGCGGGGGTGATCGCGAGCTGGTGCGGCTGGTTCTCCTGCGGGAGATGTGCGGGATGCCGTGGGAGGTGCTCGCCCAGTTCACAGCTCAGGAACGCTGGTGCGTCGAGCGCCTGTACGGCGAACACCGCTGGCGAACGCAGGCCTATACGGGGCATGCCGATGGCATGGCACACCTGGCTTGCGAACTGCCGCTCGACGCAAGCGCGGTGGCGTCCCTGCGCGAACCGTCGGATCTGATTCCGTGGGAACCGCCGCGACCGGCAGTTCCGCAGGACGCGCCGCAGATGCCGTGGCGAGCGCTGCGCAAACGGCGCTGATGTGGCGTCAGTCGCGCCGCACGGCCGCCAGAATGCAGCGCGTCGCGTAGCTCTTGTTGAGCGTGTAGAAGTGCAGGCCCGGTGCGCCGCGCTCGAGCAGATTGCGGCATTGGCGGATGGCGTGCTCGATGCCGGTCGCCATGACGAGCGCCGGATCCTCGCGCACGCGCGAAAGACGGGAGGAAAGCTCCTTGGGAATCGAAGCACCGCACAGCTGCGTGAAGCGCTCGACCTGCGCGACATTCGTGATCGGCATGATGCCCGGCAGGATGGGCACCGTGATGCCCGCCGCCCGCGCGCGTGCCACGAAGTCGAAGTAGAGCTGGTTGTCGAAGAAGAGCTGGGTGATCAGGAAGGACGCGCCCTTGTCGACCTTGAGGCGGGTGTAGGCGAGGTCGAGATCGGCGCTGCGCGACTCGATGTGGGTTTCGGGATAGCAGGCGCCGCCGACATCGAAGCTCCAGCGGCTCTGCAGGAACTCGATCAGATCGCTGGCGTGGGCGAAGCCGAAATCCTGGCGCGTCGGCGGTGCATCCTTGGGTGCGTCGCCGCGCAGCGCGAGGATGTTGCGGATGCCGCTGTCGGCGAGACGCTGCGCCACGGCGGCCGTTTCCTCGCGAGTGGCGCCCACGCAGGTGAGGTGCGCCATGGTGCGGATGCCCAGACGCGACTGGATGCTGGTGACGACATCGAGCGTGCGCTCGCGCGTTCCGCCGCCCGCGCCGTAGGTTACGGAGACGAAGTCGGGCTTCCAGACCTCGTTGAGGTCCGCGACGGTGTTCATCAGCGTGTGCGCGCCCTCATCCGTCTTGGGCGGGAAGAACTCGAAGCTAAACACGGGCCAGCCGCGGCCGAAGACTTCGCGTACTCTCACAGATCCTCCCGGATGAGCTCGAAGCGCTTGCGGAAATCATCAGAGATGGGCAAGGGCTTCATCGTGTCGAGGTTGACGCAGGTCGTGACCATGCGGGCATCGACGCAGAGCTCATCGCCCAGCGAGATGCGGTAGCGCAGGCCGATGGAAGTGTTGCCGAGTCGGTAGCAGGTCACGCGCACGACCGGCCGATCGCCGAAGCGCAGCGGATGCTTGAAGTCGACCTCGGAGTGCACCAGCGGAAATCCGGTCTTCTGCTCGCACAGGAGGCGGTAGTAAGGCACGCCGACATGGCGCTCCCACAGCTCCTCGAAGACATCGTGGATGTAGTCGTAGATGCGGGGGAAGTAGGCGATCCCCGCCGGGTCGACATGTCCGAAGCGCACCTGAATCACGGTCGTGAAGGAATGGGTCGGCACAGGAGTTTTTAGGATAGCGGCTGGAACAGTCGGGGCCAGTTCTCGCGCGCCAGTCGCACGACCTGCTCGCCGAGGATCTCATAGAGCCGCTCCCCCTCCTCGCGGCTCGAGCGGGCGGGCTCGCCGCAGTAGGCCTGATCGGCTCCGGCTTCGCGGAAGGTCTTCACGCCCTGCTGCATCTTCTGCATCAGGTCGATCTGCACGGCCGGCAGGGCCGCGTGCGGGCGCACCGACTCGGGATCCGCGGCCAGAACGAGGCTCGTCTCGTAGCTTCCGGCATGGCAGTCGCCGCTCTGGAACTCCGCACCCAGCTCGGCCGCAAGCTTGCGGCGCGTGACATCGGCGAAGATCGCATGCAGTCGGTCCTTGTCCGGTTCCGACCAATCGAGCAGCGCATTGCGCAGGACGCGCACATTGTCGGGCTCGAGGTGCGCGTTGAGAAGCACCAGATGCCGCACACCCTCGTAATCGAGCGCGCTGAGGATGTCCTCGAGCAGCGCGAACAGCGACCCGGCGCGGATCGAGATGCGTCCCTTGAAGCCGTGCGTGTAGTTGGTGATGCCGTAGGAAAGCGGCGGCATCACGAGCGTGCGGATACCCAGCGCCTCCAGCTTGCGGCTCGCGACCCGCGCCTGCGCCAGCGCAATGGTGACATCGGTGTCCAGAGGCAGGTGCGGACCGTGCGGCTCGGTCGCTCCGCAGGGCAACAGGGCGATGGTGCCCGCACGGAAATACTCGACGGCCTGCGGGGAGGTCAGCTTGGCAAGTTCAGTCACGCGCGGGAGAGGATACTAAAGCTGCGCCTTGAGTTCCTTGCGGGAAACCTTGCCGCGGTCATTCTTGGGCAGGCTCTCGCGCCATTCGAACCAGCGCGGGTACTTGTGCGGCGTCAGGCGCGATTGGATGTGCGCTTTCAGCTCCGCGGCGAGCTGATCGCTGCCCTGATGACCCGGCTTGAGCACGACGAAGGCGTGCGGCTTGATCAGCCGGTCCTCGTCCTCGCGGCCGATCACGCAGATTTCGGCGACGGCCGGGTGCTCGAGCAGCACATTCTCGATCTCCAGCGGCGAGACCCAGATGCCGCTGACCTTGAGCAGGTCGTCATCGCGGCCTTCGTACCAGTAGTAACCGCCCGCATCGCGGCGGAAGATGTCGGCGGTCGTGCACCACTCGCCCTGAAAGGTCGCACGCGACTTGGGCTTGTCGCCCCAGTAGCACAGCGCGGTGGATCCGCCGCGGATGCGCAATCGGCCGGGCTCGCCGTCCGGCACGGGCCGGCCCGCCGGATCGACGATCTGCGCCTCGTAGCCGGGCACGATGCGTCCGAGGCTCCCGAGCTTCACATCGCCGGGACGATTGGAGATGTAGATGTGGAACATCTCGGCTGAGCCGATGCCGTCGAGGATCTCCACGCCCGTGCACGCCTTCCACTCCTCGTAGAGTCGCGCCGGCAGTGCTTCACCCGCCGAGAGGCAGATGCGCAGGCTGGAGAGGTCCGCGCTGGCGATGCGGGGCGAGCGCAGCATGTTGTTGATCATGGTGGGCACATGCGTCAGGAAGGTCGGACGGAAGCGTTCGATCTGATCGAAGAGCTCGTCCGCTGTCGCGCGGCCGGGGAAAAGCACCACGCTGGCGCCCACGCGGAACGGGAACATCAGGTTGGTTCCGGTTGCATAGCCGAAGAACAGCTTGGGCACGGAGAGGCACACATCGCTTTCGCGATAGCCAGCGACCTGCAGCGCGTAGGTCTCCGTGTTGTAGGCGAAATCGGCGTGCGTGTGCACGCAGGCCTTGGGCAGGCCCGTGGAGCCGGAAGTGAACAGCCAGCCCGCGAGATCATCCGGTCCGGTGGGTTCGAGTGCGGCGAGCGCGGAGTCGGGATCTTCCGCGCCCAGCGCCTCCTCGTAGTCCAGGAATCCGCCTGCATCGGGACCGACGACGAGCGCCGCAACGGGCAAGCGTGCTGCGCGCAGCGCGGGCGCGATCTCCGGCAGACAGTCGCTGTGCGTGATCACCACGCGGCACTTGGTGTAGGCGAGATAGTTCTGAAAAGCCTCGCGATGGTTGAGCGGGCTCACCATCGCGAAGACGGCGCCCGCACGCAGAATGCCGAACCAGCTCTCGGCGTACTCGGGAATGTCGGGCAGCGCCAGCAGGACGCGCTCTTCGGGACGCACGCCCAGACGCCGCAGCACCGCCGCCACCTGACGCGCACGCGCGCTCAACTGCGCATAGGTCGCACTGCGATCGCCGCAGTGGATCGCGACCTTTCCACCGCGCCCCTCGCGCAGGTTGCGGTCGAGATAGTAATCACACAGGTTGAAGCGCTCCGGAAGCGGAGCGACGGCCGAATAGAGCTCTTCGCCGGCGCTCACGGGAACTTCAGCGCTGCCAGATGCTTGCGGAACTCCTCGGCGGAGGCGAAGCGCTGCTCGCTCTTTGCCATCAGGCCGCCCATGATGACCTCCTCCAGTTCCTGCGGCACATCCACCTTGGGTGCACGCATCTTCATGGAGGGCGGACGCGGTTCGAGCTTGGCCTGGAAGACCTCGATGAAGCTCTTGCCCTTCCACGGGATCACCCCGCAGGCGAGCTCGTAGAGCACCGTCGCCACGTTGTAGATATCGGAGGAAACGTTGGGCGACTCGCCGCCGAACTGCTCGATAGGCGCGTAGAACGGCGTGCCGATCAGCGCCGTCTTGTCGCCCAGATGCTTGGCAGTCCACAGGCCCGGCGTGATACCCCCGTCGACGAGCTGCACATGCGGCTTCTTGAGCATCTCGAGGTGGATCGTGTGAGGCTTGATGTCGCCGTGCACGAGCCCCGCGCCGTGAATCGCATCGAGTCCGTCGAGCAGCTGCTTGCCGATCTCGACCACATCGTGCGGTGTGGTCACCGGATGCGCGCGCTGCCAGATGCGCAGCGACTCGCCCTTTGGCATGTCCGTGACCAGCAGCACCGAACCATCATCCAGGTTGTGAACATCCCGGACGGCCACCACGTGCTTGTCATGCACGCGCGACCACTGGCGCAGGCTGCCGGCGAACTCGAGCGCCTGCGCCTGCTTCTCGAACAGGCCGGCGGGGAAGACCTGCAGCTCCCCGGGGCCGCCGCCCTTGAGGTCGTCCACCTCGAAGGTCGTCGACATGCCGCCGTGGCGATGGCTGCGGCGGATCGTGTACTGCCCCAGCAGGGTCTTGCCGGGAACCAGATCAAACAGGCTGAGCGCGTGAGGGGCCATGCGCGGGATTCTAGCGTCCGCGCGGCCTCAGACGCGCTAGTAGGCCGCCTTCTGGTTGAGATGGTCCTTCCACTTGCCCTTGTTGCGCAGCTCGACCAGCAGCTCCACGAATTCGCTGAGCTCGTCTTCGAGCGTGTAGAAGTGCGGGCTGACGCGGATGCCGGCCTTCGGCCGGTGATCGACGAGCACGCCGCGCGCCTCCAGGGCGCGCACGAAGGCCGGACCGTCCTCATCCGGACGCAGCCCCACCGTCAGCGTACCGCCGCGCCGCTCCGGATCCTTCGGGCTGTTGACCGTGAAGCCGGCCGCGAGCACATCCTCGCGCAGTTTCGTCGTGAGCTTCTGCGAGTACGCACGGATCGCCTTGACACCGGCCTCATGCACGGCTTCGTAGCCAGCTGTCGCCGCCATGAAGCTCGGCACGGCCGGGGAGCCGTTGAGCATGCGGCGAATGCCCTTCGCATAGCGCTGCGGACCCGTTTCGAAGGCGAAGGGAGCGGCGTGTGCGGCCCAGCCCGTGATCTTCGGCTCCAGAGAGTCGACCAGATCCGGCCGCACATAGAGGTAGCCGGCACCGGGACCGCCGCACAACCACTTCACGGAACCGCCGCAGACCATGTCGACGCCCAGTTCCTGCACATCGAAGGGCACCGTGCCCAGCGACTGGTACGCGTCCAGCAGCACCAGCGCCCCGACCCTGTGCGCCTTCTCGATCACCGCTTTGGCATCGACCAGATAGTGGCTCTTGAAGCACACATGGCTGATCGGAACGATCTTCGTCTCTTCGTCAATCGCATCCAGCAGACGCTGCATGTCGACTTCGATACCGTCGGTCGGGACCACTTCGATGCGGGCACCCAGCTTGCGGAAGCCCTCCCACACGTACATGTTCGTGGGGAATTCCTGGTCCGTGTACACAACCTTGTTGCGAGGTCCGGAGAAGTCCAGACACGTCGCGATGACGCTCGTGATCAGCGAGACGTTCTGATGCAACACGACGCTGTCCTTGGGAGCGTTCATCAGGCGTCCCAGCACATTGCCCGCGATCACGGGCATCTCCCACCAGCCCTCGGCCCAGGCGCGCACTCCGCGCGTGGCCCAGGTCTCGGTGAACTCGCGCAGCTTGTCCGCCGCCGTGCTCGGCATCGCACCGAGACTGTGGTTGACGAGGTACGTCGTCGTATCCGTGATCGGGAACAGCGGGCGCCAGCGTTCGGGATCGATCTGCATTGCGGGCGAAGAGGATACCCGTTTCAGGGTCGAAACTCCCCCACCCGCGACAAATCCCGCATCGCCGCCTAGGGCGCCACCGTGAACCAGACCGCGTTGGTGAAGACACCCCCGATCATGCTCGAGGGATCGCGCACCCAGACCTGCGCCCAGACACCCTCGCCGCCGAGGAACGGAGCGCCCAGCGCCTGCGGATTGGCGGCGATGAACTCGTTCCAGTCCAGTGTCACCTTGCCGTTGCACAGACCGGCCGTGCCGGCTGTCGGCAGCACGCGCGTGCGCTGCAGCGGCGGCCGCACGCAACGCACCGAATCGCTCGAGCCGAAGGGCACGACCATCGGCCCGCTGACGCCGTAGTGCACGATCGCCACAGACTGACCCTGCACGCCGCTGGCGACCAGCGAGAAGCCTGCACCGGCATTGGCATCCGGAACACCGAAGCCCGCGAGCGTTCCGGAGCAGCCGAGCGAGTTGAAGCCGGAGATGCAGTAGCTGCCGATCGTGGGCTGAGTCCCCGTCCAGTCCCGCAGGTACAGCTCGCTGTTGGGACCGGAAAGATCCGGCACGACCAGATTGGTTGCGTTGCTGCGGAACATCACGATCGTTCCGGTAGCGTTCATGGAGCTGAATTCGTTGACGCCGACTCCTTGCGCTCCGGTGTTCGACTGCGAGGCGAGCTCGACGACGCCCGTCTGAATGTCACGCCGGAAGACATCGTAGTGGCCCGCATCTCCTGGCACGATGTCGTTGGATTCGCTGGTGAAGACGGCATACCGGCCGTCCGCGCTGATCGAGCCGCCGCCGCCGAATGCCGGCACGCCGCCATCCCACCGGCGGCTTGCCAGTTGAAGCGCGCCCGTCGTCATGTCACGCATGTACAGATCGCCGCTGTTGTTGGCATCGTCAGGAACAAGCCCGTCCGAACCGGCGATGAAGCCTACCCAGCGACCGTCATCGGTCATGCTCGGTACGCTCGCTCCGAACGCGAGACCAAGAGAATCCCGCGAAACCAGCACCGTGGTACCCAGCACCAGATCGCGCAGGTAGACATCGGAGCTGTCGTTCGTATCCGCGGGCTGAATGAGGTTGTCCTCGGTTTCGAACGCGACATAGCGTCCATCCGGAGTGATCGCGGCACCGCCCAGCATGCCTTGATTGGGTACGCCGGTGTCCGAGACGCTGACACGTTGGATCGAGCCGGATTGCCGGTCCAGGACATGGATCTGAGGATGCGCCGGTGCGGGACCAGGCAGAATGTTGCTGGCTGTGCTGGAGAAGACGATCCAGCGGCCATCCGGTGTCATCCCCATGGCCGCCGTCTCCCCATCGAGGTGCAGTCCATCAGCGCTCGGCGGAATCGTCACCGTCGTTCCGAGCAGGCGGTCGCGCAGAAAGCAGTCATACATCCCGGCCGACCCACCTGGCGCAAGGTTGTCCGCATCGGAAGAAAACAACACCCAGCGACCGTCCGCGGAGATCGGACCGGGATTGCACGACCCCTGCACCTCGGCACCGGCGCTGCTGACGCTGATCCGCTCCGTGGTGCCGGCCCAGCGATCGATCAGGAACACATCTTCTGCGTTGTTGTGATCGCCGCGCACAAGGTTGTCCGCCGGCGTGCTGAACACGATCCATCGACCGTCCGGGCTGATCGATCCGCAACACAGGTACGAGTTGGCCTGCGCGCCGTTGAAACCGCGCGCAGCGACAGTGGTGATGGCTTGTTGAGCCGTAACGCTCGAGCTGGCGAGCATGAGGGTGAGCATGGCGAGTCGCATGCCTGCGAGGTTCGGGGAAATCCCGCCCCTGAGCGATACGCTCCGGGCCGTAGCACGCCCGCTCTGCAGGGAGTAGCCTGCCGCCATGCGTCTCGTGAGTTTCAGCCTCTTCCTTCTGTTCGGCTGCGCGCCCGCCCTTGCCCAGCTGCGCGCGCCGATTCGCGGCGATCACTACGAGATCCACTCGGAGGGCGAGCCGGCGGAAGCGCAGGAATGGCTGCGGGTGCTGGAGGCGGCCTGGCCGCAGTTCGTTGCGTATTTCGAAGCGGAACCACGGCTCAAGCCCGAAGAGCGCATGCAGGTGCTGCTGTACAACACGCAGGCGGCCTACAAGGCGGGCTGCGAGTCGGATGGCGTCGGCGACCCCGGCGGCGGCGGCGGACTCTACGCGTTCAAGACCAGCAAGGCGTACTTCTTCCGCCAGCCCAGCGCCTACTACACGCGCGCGCTGATGATCCACGAGTGCGCGCACCAGTTTCACCACCGCATCCACGGCAATCGGGAGATGGCGGGCTGGTACGTCGAGGGCGTGGCCGAGGATCTCGCGCAGCACACCTGGGATGGCGAGCGGCTGCAGACGGCGATTGTCGCGCCGATCTCGCTGGAGAATTATCCGGCGCAGGCGCTGGAACTGGTCTCGAAGCCGGAATTCGATCTCAACAAGTGGAAGGACGACGGCGGCGGCATCGAGCGCCCCGTGGGCATGCACATGGTGCGTCTGCTGCGCACACACAAGAGCTACGCCAAGCGCTTTGCGAACGCGCGCAAGCGCCTCGATGACGGCCAGCGCATTCAGAAGGCGGAGTGGGTGGCGAGCTTCGGAGCCGCGGACAAGCTCGCATCCGAACTCAGGCGCCTGATTGCGGACAACCAGCAACCGTTTCTCGTCAGCTTCGTCGACTGGGACTCGCGACGGGTGGATCGGGTCGAAAACAGACCGGTTTTCGAGCTGCGGGGCACGGCTCCAACCGTGGTTTCCGCCGCGCGCACGCGCATGCAGGCGCAATGGCTGGAATTCGAGGTGAGCTTTCCCGCACAGGGCGGCCGCGTCGGCGCCCAGCTCGACTGGCTCGCCACGAACGATCACACGGTGCTGCTGATCAACGGCGCAGGAACCGGCTTCGTGCAGCGCATGACGCCGGACAAGGGCTGGGTCAACCTGATGAATGTCTTCACGATTCCCGCCAAGGACGGCCAGCAGGGCTTTGGAACGCGCACCGTGCGCCTGGAGCGCGCGGTGGCGGAGGATGGCTCGCTTGTGGCCGTCATCCTGCTCGACGGGGCGGAGCTGCGGCGCGTTCAGGTGCGCAACACGCACTTCGGACCGGCCTTCGACAGCGGTGTCTTCGACTTCAGGAAGCTGTGCTTCGAAGCGTCCGGGACCTAGCGCGGTCCTCAGCGCACGGAAGCTTCGCCGCCGGTGTCGATCGTGTCGAGGAAGCTCTGCTTCCGCTTCTCGCCGGACTTGCCGAAGATGTTGCGCACGTTCTTCAGGCCCAGCTTGAAGTCATCGAGCATGCCGTAGCCCGAGACCACCGCATGCTGGTACCAGAGGAAGGACAGCAGCGTGAAGTCGAAGGCCGGGTTGCGCGGCAGCTTGATCAACTGGCGCACGATCGTTTCGCCGCCCGGCACATAAACCGCGACATTGAACAGCTTCTGCAGATTGACGACCTCGCGCACGTCCGCGCGCTTCATCATCGAGTCGTTCTGGATCGAGGGACCGATGTCCTTCTGCTCGTCGACGCGTCCGAGCTTGAAGTCCTCCTGCCCGAGCACCGTGGAGCGGAACGGGCGGTAGATCAGCACCGTGCAGCCGTTGGGCTTGATGCGCTTGTTGACGCGCGCGGTCTCGAACATATCCTCGAGCGTCTCCGCCGGCGAACCCATGATGTTGTTCGTGCGGTAGGTGATCTTGTGCTTGCGCAGGAGCTTCGGGATCGAATAGACGATGTCGTCGGTGTAGCCCTTCTTGTAGATCTCCAGGCGCACCTTCTCGCTGCCGGACTCCAGGCCGAACTGCACGGAAACGCAGCCCGCCTGCTTGAGCGCGATGATGTCGCTCTCGCGCAGGTAGTTGATGTTGATGTTGCAGGCGAAGGGCAGGCCGACGCGCTTGGGCCACTTCTCCGCGAATTCCTCGATCCAGCCGCGCGTCATGTTGAGCGCCGCATCGCCGAAGTTGACCATGCGGAAGCCCGGATAGCGCGCGATGATGTCGTTCATCTCCTCGCAGACGTAGTCGACGGACTTCTGCCGGTTGAACTTCTCACCGCGGCGGCCGGAGACCCAGTCCTTCTTCATCAGGCCGACGCTGCAATAGGTGCAGGAGTTCTGGCAGCCGCGGCTGACGTGCACCTGCATCACGCGCTTGCCGCGCAGGAAGGGGTACTTGTAGAAGACGTCGACATCCGGGAACGGCAGCGAGTCGAGGTCGTGAATCACCGGCCGGATCGGATTCTGGACCGGCTTGCCGTCATCGCCCAGCCAGCCGACATTCGGGATCTCGCGAATCGAACGGCCTGCTTCCCAGGCATGGACCAGATCGAGGATGGCGTACTCGGCCTCACCCTTGGTCGTCGCGTCGACAACATCGGTGTGCAGCAGCGGCTCGAGATCGTGGCTGGGGTGCGGGCCGCCCATCACGACCTTGAGGTGCTTGAGCTCCTGCTTCCAGCGGCGGATGTAGCCGTAGGCCCAGGCCTCCTGACCGGTGGTGGCGTAGATGCCTACCACATCCGGCTTCCATTCGAGCACGGCCTGGTAGTAGTCCTTCTCCTCGGAGTGGACGAAGCAGTCCGCCTGGTGCCCGTGCTTCTTCAGGATCGAGGAGAGCACCTTGATGCCCTCGAACTCGTGGCAGGTGGTGACGATGAAGGCGACGCGGGCCATGGGGTGAGACTCGGAGGGCTGAAGGTATCGGCGACTCTGCCGTGCACGGTAGAGCATACCTCCTGAGAAGCCCAAACAGGGGAACGGACCGGCCTCCGGGAGGGTTCCCTGCGGGCCTTGAGCCTTTTTCGACCCTTCCCGCGAGGGTCAGATCGCGCGTAGCATGGTTCTGCCATGCGTACGGCGCTCGTCCAGACCTACCACCCCTACACGCAGTTCACCCATGTTCACCCTCTGGGGATCATGATGATCGCGGCCGTGGCGCGGCAGGAGGGCTTCCCGGACATGCACATCCTCGACATGAAGGTCGAGGACTGGATGCCCGAGCGTTGCGTGGACGAGCTCGTCAAACTGGCCCCCGCCGTGGTCGGCCTGTCGGCCATGACCTACGAGGCGGGCTGCCTGCATGAGGTCGCAAAGCTCCTGAAGCGGCGCCTGCCCGACACCTTCGTGGTCGCCGGCGGCCCCCACCCCAGCGTCGCGGCCGAGGATGTCCTGAAGGATCCGGCGGTCGACTTCGTCGTGCGCGGCGAGGGCGAGTTCACCTTCGCCGAGCTGCTCAAGGGCCTCGAGCAGGGCCGCACCGACTGGAGCGAGTGCATGGGCCTCTCCTGGCGCAAGGACGGGGTCGTGACCCACAACCCCGACCGTCCGCCGCCGCAGAAGCTCGATGAGATGCCCTTCCCGGCCTGGGATCTGATCGACCACGCCAAGTACCACAAGGTGCCGCGCGGCGGCGTGATCTATGCGCACAAGGAGTTCGCGACGATGTTTTCCTCGCGCGCGTGTCCCTGGCGCTGCACCTACTGCCACAACTCCTACGGCAAGGTCTTCCGCGAGCGCTCCGCCGAGCACGTGCTGGCCGAGATCGACCTGCTCGTCACGAAATACGGCGTGAAGGAGCTCGTCTTCATGGACGACATCTTCAACTTCCGCCCGGCTCGCGCCAAAGCCATCGCTCAAGGCATCATCGACCGCGGCTACAAGCTCGCGCTGACCTTCCCCAACGGCTTCCGCGGCGACATCCTCGATGAGGAACTCGTCGTGCTGCTCAAGAAGGCGGGCATGTACCGCTGCATGGTGGCGGTAGAAAGCGCCTCGCCCCGCCTGCAGAAGGTGATGCAGAAGAATCTCAAGATCGACAAGGTCCGGAAGATCGTCGACTTCATCGCCAGCCAGGGCGTCATGGTGCACGGCGCGTTCATGCTCGGTTTCCCCAGCGAAACCGAAGAGGAGATGAACGAGACCATCGAGTGGGCGGCGACTTCGAGCTTCCACACGGCGGCGTTCTTCCGCGTGATCCCGTTCAAGGGCACCAAGCTCTTCAGCCAGGTCGAGGAAGCGGGTCATCCGCTGCCGACCGACTGGTCGGCCTACGAGCCGTACAAGAGCGAGATCAACCTCTCGGCCGTGCCGGAGGAGCGCATCTTCGAGCTGCGCAAGAAGGCCTACCGCAGGTTCTATTGGAACCCCAAGCGGCTGTATCGGATCTTCAGCCTGATCCCGCAGAAGCGGAACATGATTCCTTATCTGACGCTGCTGTTCGCACGCCGCGCGTACGCGCGTTAGGGGTGCGAGGGGCAGGGCGCTACAGTGTGCCCCCATGGATCTCGACCCCGCGCAACTCTCCCCTCGCGATCGCTACAAGCTCCTCATCGGCTGCATCGTCCCGCGGCCGATTGCGCTGGTCTCCACTATCTCGCCCGACGGCCGGGCCAACCTCGCGCCCTACTCCTTCTTCAACGGCGTGGGCTCCGATCCGATGACGGTGCTGTTCTGCCCCGCCAACAACTCGCGCGGAGAGGACAAGGACACTTTGCGCAACTGCAGGCCCCGCTCGGAGGGCGGTTTGGGCGTTTTCACCGTCAACGCCGCCGTGGAGGACTACTCGCGCGAGATCGCCGCTTCGGCCGAGGACCTGCCCTACGGAGAGAGCGAGTTCGACCTGACGGGCCTTGCCACCGCACCCGGCGTGCGCATCGCCGCACCGCGCGTGGCCCGGGCACCCTGGGCCTTTGAGTGCGAGACGCTGCAGGTGGTGCGGATGCATCCGGGCGTGCCCGGCTCGGGCAATGTGGTGATCGGCAAGGTGGTGCACGTGCACCTCGACGAGGCCATCGTTGGCGAGCGGCTCAACATCGATCCCTCCGCGCTGCGCGCCGTGGGACGCATGGGCGGATTCTGGTACGCGCGCACGCAGGATCGCTACGAGATGCCGCCGGGCAAGGATGCGCTCGGCCGTCCGATTCCGTAGGCTCGCTGCCCGATGGGGCGCTGGGCGAGCATTCTGCTGGTGATCGTGGTGCTGGGCATTGCCCTGCGCGCGTGCATCTTTCCGAGCCGCAGTGAGCCGGGCGAGCTGCGCGCACAGGAGGCGCGGACACCGACGCAGCCGGGCAAGGACGGCGAAACGCTCCTGCTGTTCAACGGCCGCAACCTCGACAACTGGGAGCTCGTCGGCGATGCGCGCTTCTCCATCGAGGGTGATTGCATCGTGGGCGAGACGGGCTCGGGCCGCTCCAATGCATTCCTCGCCACGCGTTCGGAGTACGCAGATTTCCGGCTGGAGCTGGATTTGCGCCTGCACTCGCGCGGAAACTCCGGTGTGCAGGTGCGCAGCGAGATCGTGCGTGACAGAAACGGCGCTGCGGAGCATGTGCGCGGCTACCAGATCGAAGTCGATCCTTCCGAGCGCGCGTGGTCCGGCGGGCTCTACGAGGAACGCGGTCGCGGCTGGCTCGCGGACCTGAAGCAGAACGAAGCGGGCCGCAAGGCCTTCCGTAAGGACGAGTGGAATCACTATTCGATCCTGTGTCAGGGCGCGCGCTTCGTGGTGCAGATCAACGGAATCACGACCTGCGACACTTTCGATGGCCGCAGGCTTGCGGGCTGCATTGCACTGCAGATCCACAGCGGGCCCGCGATGCGCATGGCGTGGAAGAACCTGCGCCTGACACCGCTCGCTGGCAGTGCCTGGCAGACGCAGCCGGAGCCCGCCGGTCCGACGGCTCCCGCGGAACTGCGCATCGGTCGAGATGCGAGCGTGCGGTTGCTGCGCAAGGACAGCACGCCGAGCACATCGCCGTCTCGCACCGACGCCGGCCTGTTGAGGCTGCGCTGCGGCGGGAGCGGCGCACAGCCCGTCCAGCAGCTGGAGTGCCTGCGCTGGGACATGCAGGGCATCGAAGTGCTGTGGCAGTCGACGGCCTGGAGTGACTGGAAGGAACTGGAGCTGCACCTCGCGGGCTCGCGGCTGGTGCTGATCGCCGATGGCAAGCGTGTCTGCGATGCGCTGCTGACGGATTGTCCGGTGGGCGAAGGGCTGCGCCATGACCCCGAGCTCGCCCGCCTGCAGCGCCTGGTGACCCTGCCCTAGAGGGCGCGGTTCAATCCAGCTCGGGAACGGTCCAGGCGCGGGTGCGGGTGCTGTCGCCTTCGCGTTGCACGCGCACCTGTTCGCCGCTGACGGGCTCGGCGTTGTTGCCCCACTCGCGGCGGATGTAGGTCAGCACGGAGGCGATGTCCTCGTTGCCCGCGGAGAAGGCCGGCATGTCGGCGTCGAAGCGCTCGCCCTCGACGGTGATCTCGCCGCGCAGACCATGCAGCAGGATGCGGATCGCGCGCGTTGGATCTTCGAGAACCCACGGCGAGCCGACGAGCGTGGGTGCGATGCCGGGCGAGCCGCTGCCCGAAGACAGATGGCAGGCGGCGCAGGTCTGCGAATAAAGCTCCCGACCGCGCTCGAACGCGCGCATTTCCTGCATCGTGAGCGGCCGCAGAGCCGCAGTGTCCGCCTCGCCCGGCACCCGGAAGAAGGCGCGGCGAGGATCATCCGGAGCGAACTTCGGATCGATGGCGAGCGCGATCGCCCCCGAGCCGCGGCGCGGAGCCTGCTTCCAGCCCGACTCGATCGCCGTGCGCCAGTGCGTGCGCTCGCTCCAGAGCTCCAGCGTGGCGAGCAGGCGTTCGCTGCGGCCTTCGCGCGCGATGCACTGAACCAGCGTGGTGACCTGCGCAGCTTGTGCAGAGGAGAGCTCGGCGTGCGGCCAGGCCTGCAGGACTTCGAGTTCGCGACCGAAGAGCCCCGAAAGCGCCGCAGTGCTCAGCAGCGCATCGCCGGCGTGCTGCCAGAGGAGCTCGCCCAGCAGCTTGCCACCCGCCGCGCCTGGCAGGTCTCCCAGCGCCAGCACCAGCGCTTCGCGCACGAGCGGGTCCGCATCCTCACGCAGTGCCTGCCAGCGCGCGAAGACTTCCGGCTGCGTGCCAGCCAGCGTCGCGCTGACCCGCAGCGCCGTGGCGCGCACCCACGGCGCTGCGTCGGACAGAGCAGCCAGCGCCGTCTCGCTGCGCAACCCGCCTATACCCTGCAGAGCATGCAAAGCGTGAACGCGCGCGTGCGCCGCCGCTGACTCGGTCGCGAGCCGCCGCAGAGCGGCATGTGCCGCAGCGGAGTCCGCCCAGTCTTCCACGAGCAGACGCTGCGCGGTGTCGCGCACCCAGCCGGATTCGCTCTCGAGCGCGCGCACCAGTTGCGGAGCGTCCCAATCGGACAGCGCACCGGGAGGGGTAAGTGCTTGCCCGGCCGCGCGCACGCGCCAGATCCGGCCGTGATGCAGCGGCTGCTCCAGACCCCTCTCAAGCACCTGCTTGCGCAGGAAGCTCGTCACGAACAGCCGATGCTGAATGAGACCGCGGTACATGTCCGCGATGTACAGGGCTCCGTCCGGCCCCTCGCACAGCGCCACGGGGCGAAACCGCTCGTCCGTGGAGGTGAGAAAGTCCAATCCGTCCGGATTGCGCAGCGCGATCCCCTTGGGTGCGGCGCCAGCACGCTCTTCGAGCTGGTACGCCAGCACCAGATTGCCCGTCGGTTCGCAGACCAGCGCGCGCCCGCGCCACGCCGCCCCCAGAGCCGTGCCGCGCACGATCAGCGGCGCACAGGCACCCGTGATGCGCGCGAGCCGATGATTTGCATCGAGCATGCCGGGCTCATAGCCGCGGTTGATGCCGGGATTCATGCGCGCGGGGGCGGGCCGCATGTCATCCACCACGCGCTGGTTGGCGAAGCGCGCCGTACCGAGGTTGGGATTGCGTGCCGCATCGCGCGGATCCAGCCGATCCACGCGCAGCGGATCGGAGTTGTTGTTGTGATAGATGCGGCCGCGGTCGTCCTTGGCCGCCCCCCACTGTCCGCCGAAGCTGATGGCCTCGCGCTTCCAGGTGTTGCCGTCGAAGCGGTAGCGCCAGGGCACGTTGGCGCAGTGAAACGCGTTGTCGAGCGTCGGCAGCAGGGCGTTGATGGCGTGCTCCGGACTCTCAATGCCGCCCAGACCCCGATCGATCGTGCGGCGCTCTTCCGCATGACCGTCTCCATCCTCGTCGCGCACGAACAGCAGCTCCGGCGGCGCGATCACCAGCAGGCCACCGCGGGTGGGCGCGACCGCGCGCGGCAGCACGAGCCTGTCGAGCACCACTGTGCGTTGCTCGAAGCGACCGTCGCCGTCGGCGTCGATCAGGCGCACCACATTGCCCAGCGGCTCGCGCTCGCCCCGGCCTTCGACATCGGGCATGTAGGCGCACATTTCGACCACGAGCAGCGAACCGTCGGCATCGAAGGCCATCGCCACGGGATCCTGCACCAGCGGTTCGGTGGCCACCGCCTCGATGACGAAACCGGGAGGCAGCCGAAACAGCGCCTGAGCTTCCGCGGGGGTGCGCACCGGCGCTCCGGGAATCACGAGATCCGCGGGCAGCGGTGCCTGAACCTCGTCCTTGCGGTCACCGGCCTGCGCCAAAGCACTTGGCCCTGCCTGCACAACGCAGCACAGGGCCAAAAGCAGAGTGACGCCCGTTCGCATGGGCGGCGGCCTGTCAGTCGATCGAAGCCGTGAACTTGGCTTCGCCTTCGAACTCGAAGACCTGATCGATGGTGTGCTGGCCATCGGGGGCCTCGACTTCCATCGACATACGCATGGTCATCTTGAGCTTGCTGGCCAGCTCGCAGCTGACGAAGTGGTTGGCGGCGGGATCCCAAAGCAGCTCGCCCTCGCACTCGTAGCCGACTTCGATCTTGCGGTTGCGCTCGCCTTCCGGCGCACCCTCGGGCATCTTCATCGGCATGCTGCCGTTGGACTTCACCTCCCCGGTGATCTTGATCACGGCGAGCTTCTTGCCGTCGACTTCACGCTCCTCGACGAAGGTGGCCGTGCCCTTGCCTTCGCAGTTCTCGAGCATCTGTGCGCTCATCGAAGGACCTTCATCCTTCTCTTCGTCCTCGGCATCGATATGCATGTCGCCGCCGGGGATGCCGACGTTTTCCAAGATCACGCGGCCGGTGAGTTCCCAGGAGTCGCCTTCCTTGACCGACTTTTCCGGCAGGAATCCGCGCAGGTCCATGTCCTCCGTGAGATCCTCGATCAGCTCGGGATCGCCGTCCTTGTTGTCCTCGGGATAGGAAGCGGTGTACTCCTCTTCCTTGGCGTCCCAGGTGAAGGTGATCGTCTGGCCCTCGAGCTTGCTCTCGCGCTTGGTTTCCTTCTCCTGATCGCCGCCCGGAGCGCCTTCGGGCAGATCGACCTTCTCGGTTGAATCACCGGAGAGCTTGTCGAAGGTGCGCTTGAGGACGGCGGGCCGGCCTTCGGCCATCTTGACGTACTCATCGGTCACCGTGACGCTGGTCTTGTTGCTGACGGAGATCGAGATCTCCGGCATGCCCTCGGCTTCGATCTCCTTGCCGTCGACTTCCATTCGGAAGTCGGTCGTGGAGAAGCTGGCATCGTCCACAAAGGTCTTGGTGAGCTTGGTCTTCTCGTCGACCTTGAAGACGAGGTCCATCACCGGGAGGGCCGCCGCGACGGCCAGACCGCCGAGCAGCAGGAATGCAGTGGGTCGCAGGAGTTTCATGTGTGCGGCTGATTCTAGCCGCCGGACTGCCCAAGCGCACCGTTTCGCGTAGGATGAAGGTGCTGCCATGAAGCCCCTCCTGCCCTTGTTGCTGGCCTGCTGCGCTCCGACGGCACTCGCCCAAGTCCAGACCGCCTGGATCCGTGACTACAACTCGCCCGTCAGTCAGGCAGATTGGGGTCACCGCGTCGCCAGCGACTCGGCGGGCAACATCGTCGTGGTCGGCCGCTCGTTCAACCCCACGAGCGGCACTCCCCCGGCCCCGCCGACCGACGACATCATCACGGTGAAGTACGACCCGGCCGGCAACCTGCTCTGGGCGCAGCGTTTCGACTCCATCGGCGGCAACGACAATGCGCGCGATGTGCTCGTGGCAGCCGATGGCAGTGTGTACGCCATCGCGTACAGCAGCGGTTATGTCGGTGCGAACTACGTCACCGACATGACCACGATCAAGTATTCGAGCACCGGTACGCTGCTGTGGTCGCGCAGCTACGACGGACCCGGCGCCAGCGCCGACCTCGTGCGCCGAGCCCGCTTCGATTCCGCTGGCAACATCGTGCTGGTCGGCTATTCCTACTCGGCGGCCGGTGATTCCGATGGTGCGCTCGTGTGCTACGACCCCGCCGGAAACCTGCTGTGGACGCGGCTTGTCAACGGCAGCGCCAACCTCAACGATTCCTTCTATGACATCGGTTTCGCTGCAGACGGCACGATCCGCGCCGTGGGGCACGTCAACAGCGGCGGCGAGCAGGCGCTGGCGGTCGCGTGCTTCGATGCGGGCGGGAATCTGCTGTGGCTGCGCGAGAACAACGGTCCCGTCGCGGGCGTCGAATATCTGCTGAGCGCGGCGGTCACGGCCGGCGGCGACACCTACGCCAGCGGCAACACGCTCGGTGCAGGCAGCGGTCAGGACATCGCCGTGCTGAAGTACGATGCGGCCGGCAACTTCCTCTGGCGCCGCACGATCGGAGGCACAGGCAACGGCACCGACAACGGGCTGGAGCTTGCCGCCGATGCGAGCGGCAACGCCTATGTGTGCGGCTATGTGCGCCAGGCGAGCGGCGGGGATGACATGCTGCTGGCGAAGTATGACGGTGCCGGAACGCAGCTGTGGCAGCGCAACTGGGATTCGGGTGCGCTGCTCGATGATCAGGCCTGGTCCGTGGAACTGGATGTGCTGGGCCGCGTGACGCTCGGCGGCTGGCGCGTGGCTTCGACGGGAACAGTGACCAACCGCGACTATGCTCTGGTGCAATACGAGGGAGATGGAACGCTGCGCTGGTCGCACATCGTGTCCTCGCCCGGTGCGGAGGATGACCGTCTCTACGACCTGCACACGACCGCACAGGGACTGCTGGCCCTGACGGGCCAGGTGCACGCAGCCACGCAGGTCAACGGCGATGCCGGCACGGCGCTGGTGATCCCGCAGGCGCGCAGCTTCTGCTGGGGCAATGGCAGCAGCGTCAACTGCCCCTGTGCCAACAACTCGAGCGATGCCGGACGCGGCTGCATCAATTCGGTGTCGCTCAGCGCGCAGCTTGCCGACAGCGGTTCGGCGAGCCTTTCCAACGACACACTGGTTCTCACCAGCAGCGGCGAGCCGGGCACGGCGCTCTCAATCTTCCTGCAGGGAACGGCCCAACTCGCCGGCCCGGTGCCCTTCGGTGATGGTCTGCGCTGCACGGGCGGCACGCTCAAGCGCCTGTATGTCAAGGCGGCTGTCAACGGCGTGGCGCGCGCACCGCTCGCCGGTGATGCCAGCATCTCGGCGCAGTCGGCAGCCCTCGGTGATCCGTTGGCGGCGGGAGCTCGCCGCTATGTGCAGGTCTACTACCGCGACGCGAACGCGACCTTCTGTCCCGCGCCGCAGGGCAGCACCTTCAACATCTCCAGCGGCCTCATCCTCGACTGGATGCCTTGAAATACGCGCGCCGGATCACCACGCCGGTCTTTCTGATCGCGCTGGTCCTCGCCGTCTACTGGAGCGGGGTCTTCAGCTGGCATGCGCTGCACGCGAATTTCCAGCTCTACGACGACGAGGGCTATTTCCTCGTCCTCGTGCAGCACCTGCTCGACGGCGACAAGCCCTACGACGAGGTCTCGACCGTCTACGGGCCGCTGTATCTGGCCTACCGATGGCTGCTGCACGGCGTGCTGGGTCTGGCATTGAGCACGGACGGCGTGCGTCTCAGCCTGCTGGCTGCATGGGTGGCGATCGCGGCGCTGTGCGGCTGGACCGTGCATGCGGGTCGCGGCGCCGCACTGAGTGCGCTGGCCGCCGCCTGCGCCGGGTTGTTTCATCTGTTCGCCTTGAGCAACGAGCCCGGACACCCGCAGGATCTGGCCCTGCTGGTGATGCTGGCGGGAGTGCTCGGCTGGGCGCACTGGCGCGATGCACGCCCCGTTCTCGCGGGTGCCGCCCTAGGCGCGTGCGTCGTCGGCTCCGCACTGATCAAGGTCAATCTGGGCGTGTATCTGGGCCTGCCGGCCCTGTTCCTGATGCTGCCGCGCTCCCGCGCGCGCTGGATCGTGCTGGGGCTGATCGCGGCGCTGCCGATCGTCCTGACGCGCGCGCATGCTGGTGCCGATTGGCGCATCGGCCTGTGCGCGGCGAGCCTCGCTGCGTGCGTCGGACTGCTGCCTATCTCCGGGTCTGTGCGCAGCGGAATCCAGCTGCGCTGGGCGGCGATCAGCGGTCTGTGCGTGGCAGCGGCGGTGCTGGGCTTCGCGTTGTGCTTCGGCGCGACCATCAGCGGCATGCTGCGTGCGCTGGTGCTGATCCCCTCGCGCTTCACGAGCGAGATCGTGCTGGGCATCCGAGTGCCGCTTGAGGCACTCTACGCTGCCATTGGTGCAGTGCTTTTGTACGCGACGTCGCGTCGCTTCCCGCAGTTGCTGCTGCCAGCGCGCCTTGGCTTCGTCGTGCTGGTGCTGTGGGGCGCGCTTTCCCACCTGGAGTGGTTGATCCCGTTCGCACTGCCCTTCGGCTGGCTGGCACTGAGTGCGCGCGATCTGCCCCTGCGCAGTGCGCTCGTAGCGATGCTGCCGCTGCAGGCTCTGCTGGTCTTCCCGGTGAGCGGCACGCAGGAGACGCTGGCGACGCTGCTGCTGATTCCGCTGGCGTTCTGGGCCTTGGAGGAAGCTCTTGCGAGTCTTCCCGAGTGGTTGAGCTCGCTGGTTCCCGTACTGCCACTGGCAGGCTGCCTGTTCGTGCTGCACGATGCCGGAGGCAAGTGGCAGGTCCTTTACGCCAGCCGACCGCCGATGCTGCTTCCCGGAGCGGAAGCGACGCGTGCAGTGGAGTTCACAACCGCTCGAGCGCAGTTTCTGGCCGACACCGTCCGCGGGCAGGCTTCACGCTTCCTGAGCGTGCGCGGCGACAACTCGGTGTATGCGTGGAGCGGCATCCGACCGGCCAGCGGCGTGATCGTCAGCCACTCCTGGAAGCTCTTCGATCCCGAACAGCAGCAGGAGCTCGCCTTGTCTCATCAGGGAACCGCGCGCACGCTGGTGCTCGACAATCTGACGCGCATTCCGGCCGATCTGCGCGCCTCGTTGCCCTTCTTCCGCATGCTGGAGCGCGAGTTCGTTCCCGTCGCGCGCATCGACTTCGATCTCCTGTGCGCGCGTCGCGACGATCCGCGACCGCAGCTGCGCAGCGCCTGTGTGGTGCAGATGCAGGAGCTGAGCAGCGCAGCGGGCCGACCGCGAGCACGCATTGCCTGGCCCGCCGCCCGGCTGGAAGGCAGCGTGGGCCGCATTCAAATCGGTGATCTGGAGCGCGGTCGCGGTCTGGCGGATTCCGATGCCCCTGATCCGCGCTTCTGGCCGCGTCTGGTACGCGGCGAGGACCTGTTCGACCCTCGCGCCAAGCGCTTCCCGCGGATTGCCGACCTGCAGCAGGGCGACACGGTCTGGCTGGAGCTGCCCCAGTCGCCCCCGCTCGAGGAATTGGCTGGAATGCGCGTGGTTTTCAGCGGTCCGGCCGGGCGCAAGCTGCTGGTGCTGCCGATCGTGATCGAGTTGTGAAGTTTTCCTGAACTTGCGAAACGGCGTCGGCGGAGAGTGTTCAATCGCGGCATGATGCTGATTGCGCTGCTGCTCTTCGTTCAGGATGCCACCAAGTCGCACCTCCCCGCACGCGGTCTGGTGAAGTCCGGTGAGTCGGCCTTCCCGGGTTACACGCTTGTGGCACCGCTGCAATCCACCGACACGACGCTCGTCGACATGCAGGGCAATGTGGTTCATCGCTGGAAGAGCGACGCGCCGCCTGGCCAGTCGGTCTATCTCACCGAACAGGGCCATCTGCTGCGCGCCGAGCGCGTCGACAACGAGGTCTTCCGCGGCGGCGGCATCGGCGGCCGCATCCGCGAGTTTGACTGGGACGGCAAGCTCGTGTGGGAGTACACGCTCTCCAATGATCAGTTCTGCATGCACCATGACTTCGAACGCCTGCCGTCGGGCAATCTGCTTGTGATCGCGTGGGAACTGAAGACACCCAGCGAGGCTCGCGCGCTCGGCCTGGAGGCGGATCGTGCCGAGCAGGGCTTCTGGCCCGACTGCGTGCTGGAAATCGAGCCCGTGCTGCCGAGCGACGGCCGGATCGTCTGGGAGTGGCATGCCGCCGATCACCTGATTCAGGAACGTGATGAGAAGCTCGCCAACTTCGCCAAGGCTTCCGATCGCCCCCAGCGTGTTGCGGTCGACGCGCGCGGCGTCAGCGCCGCACCGGGTGCGGATCCGGCGGAACGCGAGCGTCTGCGCGCGCTGGGCTACATCGGCGGCGATGAAGGACCTGCCGGTCGGGGTCCTGGAGGCCGCGGCCCGGGCGGTCGCGGTGGTCGTGGCGGACCCGGCGGAACTGCGGACTGGATGCACACCAACGGCATCGATCACGACCCAGTGCGCGATCTGATCGTGCTCTCACTGCGCAACCTCAACGAGATCTGGGTCATCGATCACTCCACCACGACGGAAGAGGCCAAGGGCTCCAAGGGCGGCAAGCAGGGTAAGGGCGGTGATCTGCTGATGCGCTGGGGCAATCCACAGGCCTGGGGCGCGGGCGAAGCGAAGGATCAGCGGCTTTCCGGCCAGCACGATGCGCAGTTCATCCCGCAAGGCCATCCCGGCGCGGGCAACATCCTCGTGTTCAACAATGGCGGCAAGGACGGGACTTCCGAAGTGCTGGAGATCCCCGTGGTGCTCAACGACTTCGTGAAGCTGCGGGAAGTGCAGCCGGTCTGGAACTACGGATCGAAGAAGATCTACTCCAGCCACATCTCCGGCGCGCAGCGACTGCCCAACGGCAACACCCTGATCGCATCCGGCTCGGACGGCCTGCTGCTCGAGCTCAACACAGAAGGCGAGGAGGTGTGGGAGTGGAAGAGCACCGAGAAGGGTGACATTGCTCCGAGCCCGGGGGTTCGCCGCGGTGGCCCGGGTGGTCCTCCGCCCGGCGCGGGCCCGGATGGTCCCGCTGCTGGCGGTCCCGGTGCTGGTGGTCCCGGTGGACGGCGTGGACGCGGTCCGGGTGGTCCCGGCGGTCCGGGCAGCGAATACAGCCTTTTCCGTGCCGACCGCTACGCGCTGGATTTCCCGGGCGTGGCGCGTCTCAAGCCCGCCGCCCCACCCAAGTGAGACTCAGAGCACTCGCCACTGCAGCGCGAGAGCCGTCGCCGCTGCGGCCAGGGCCAGGACTGCAACCAGCGTGGCACGCACGCTGACCGCTCGCGCCTGAGTCGACGCGAGATTGGCGCGCATCAGCTTGTCCTGTGCGCCTTCGACATCAGCGCGCAGCTCGGAGAGCCGCGCACGTTCAAAGCGCAGGTCCTCTTCGAGCTGCACGATGCGACGCTCGAGCAGATCCGAACGCAGCTTCTGTTCATCGCGCTGACGCGAGAGCAACTCGCCCTGCTCCACGAGCGACTTGCGCAGCAGTTCCGAGGTCTGCCGCAGCTCGGTCACTTCGCTGGTGCGCAATTCCATGCCGGTGCGCTGCTTTTCGAGCTCGGTGCGCAACTGCTGCAGCTCCTGACCGTGCTGCCCGAGGCGCAGGGACTGTGCTTGGGCATCGCGGTACATCCCGAGCAGCATCTCGGAGACGTCTTGAGGATTGCGGGACAGGCGGCCGTCGACGGGAGCGGTTGTTTCACTCATGCGAGGCGGGTCACCTTGCAGATTCCCGTGAGCCGTTGCAAGGGGCTGAGCAGCCCGCGTCAGGTGCGCAGGATCAGGTTGGAGATCTCGGCCGGGGCACCGATGCGCATCGGCGGTCCCCAGAATCCCGTGCCGCGCGAGACATAGACCTGTGTGCCATCGCCGTGGCGATTGAGACCGGAGAGATACGGCTGCGCCAGAAGGACCAGCGCGCCGAACGGCCAGATCTGGCCGCCGTGCGTGTGTCCGGAGAGCTGGAGGCCGACGCCCTTGCCGGCGGCCGTGTCGATCTGGATCGGCTGGTGTGCCAGCAGGAGCAGCTCCCGTTCGGGGTCACGGCCGGCGAGTGCGCGCTCCAGATCCGGCGCATGCGGCGCGCCGAACCCGCGGGCCATGTGGTCCGGAATGCCCGCCAGATCAAAGCTGTGCCGATCCTGACCGATGGAGACGCGCTCGTTGTGCAGCACGATGATGCCGCGTGCCTTGAGATACTCGATCCAAGGCTGCGCTCCGGAGTAGTACTCATGGTTGCCGGTGACGAAGTGCACGCCATGGCGGGCCTTGAGACGGAACAATGGCTCGATCGAGTGGCGCAGGTTCTCCGGCGTGCCATCGACCAGATCGCCCGTGATCACGATCAGATCCGGTTTGCTGGCATTGGTCTTCTCGACGACATGCGTCAGGAAGCTCGCACCCAGCAGCGGTCCGATGTGCACATCCGAGAGTTGAGCGATGCGGAAGCCCTCCAGTGACTTCGGCAGGCGCTCCAGCCGGACTTCTTGCTCCGGAGTGGTGATTTCCCCGCTGGCGTTGCGATCCCCCACCCAAGCCAGCGCACTGGAACTGCCGACGCCGACGCCGGCTGCGACACGTCGGAAGAGCACGCGGCGGGAAGGATCCGGCGGATCGGGGAGCTTGTTCTCACGGCGCAGAGCCCTGCGTGCCAGCCACCACAGGTCCGCAAGGATCAGGTGCAACAGCGCGTAGAACAGGAATCCCAGCCACCACCAGACCGGGAGGGCGAGCCGGCCGCTGCCATCGGCACTGCTGATGCGCGTGACAAGGAAGGCCGTGATCAGGCCGATGCCCAGCGCACTGAGCAGAATGATGGCCCCGCGCGACCAGATCTTCGCCAGATGCAGATCACGGATGGCCCTCGCCCAGAAGTAGTGGTGCATCCCATACAGGACCAGCAGGGCGAATGCGGCGAAGAGCCAATTGGAGAGCATGCGGGGGAGAGCTTCAGCGTCGGATCGTCAGGCCGGTATCTAGGACACCCAGCCGCAGACCGTGAGCCCCTTTGCGGTTTTGCACCAGCAATTCGACGCGGTTGGCCCCCTGGTTCAGGTTGGCGCGGACGAACAGCTGCGGCGGATCCGTGCGTCCGGAACCCGTCCGGCGGGCCGCCTCCACGCCATTGATCCAAAGGCAAACGTCGTCATCCGCGCCCAGTGCGAGGAAGACCTCGCGCTTGTCGGGGCTGTCGATCCAGCAGCGCACGCGGGTCTCGCGCTGCTCCGGCGTTCCGGAAAGCGTGATGCGTCCTTTCTGCGCCGCCTCCTCGGGCAGAGCCTTCCAGACCACATCTTCAGGAGACGGTTGGAACTTGCCCAGCGAAGCCGATTCCACGGCGCGCGGCTCGCTGACATCCCAGTCCTCGATCCAGCGCCACGCGAAGGCTTCACTGATCTCTCTGGCATGCAGATGGCTGCGGTTGAGCATTGCTCCGATGGCATCCGGAAGACGCGACTGCCACTGCGGAATCCCGCAGGCTTCCATCGCACGCACGAGCGTCAGCTGAGCGAATCCGTCAAGCTTCTGCGCGCGCGGCCACGCCTCCTCGAGTGCTTCCATCGGTGCCTGTCTCCCGAGTTGTTCCGCTGCCCGAGCCGCGCACAGCAGTACTTCACGCTCGGAAGAGCGCAAGCCCTGCGCGATGAGTGCTGCAGCCTCCGGATGCGCTTGTTGCACAGCCGTGAGACACACCAAGCCCTGCTCGAAGGCTCCGCGTGCAGCAAGGGGCGGCAGCAGTGTTGGCTGCGCGAGATCCGCACGAACGCGCTCGCTGAGGGGCGTGAAGCGTCCATCCCCATCCGCATCGATCCAGACGGGATTGGTTACCGCCAAAGGCAGGCAGAGATCGTTGGCCGATTCGACCAGCGGATCGATCGGGTCATCACCCTCGACCATCACAAGCACCCAGGCATCTCGCGCCACATCGAGGCCGGTTTCGCGCTCGAAGCGCAAGGGCCTGCGCTCCTGCGGAACGCTCCATTGTGAAATCACATCACCATTGACCACCAGCTTGACGCGATCGACGTCGCACCAGCCGGCGGCCTGCACGCGAATCCGGACATTGACCCGGCCGCCCTGGGCGGAAATCTGAGATCCAAGAGGTGCTTCGTCGACCGAGAACTCGACGAAGGGGCCGCTGGTCGTGAACAGGCGTTTGGCCCGGATCGCCTGGATGACATCCGGCGTGCGGACATCCGGCACGCGATCGACACCCAGCTGCAGGAAATTGCGCGGGAACCCGGCGAATTCGTAGTGAACAGTGTGGCTGTCGGAGTTGCCGATGGCTGCGTGGCGATGCCCGCGGTTGAGCAGGTGGAACCAGTCGACCAGCGCGGAATGCACGCTGGTACCCTGATTCTGCACCGTCTCCGCATCGAAGTACCCCCACGAACCGTTGGCGTTGAAGATCTCGAGGGCATCAAAAGCGTCGGACCAGTTCGCCTGAGTGCTGGTGCCGCTGATCGGGTCGAGTCCGGTCTGCCCGAACCAGTCGATCGCGACGAACCGCGGGTGGTTCAGCTGGATGATGGGAACGACTCCGAACTCATTGGGCTCCGATCGGATGATGCGGAAGAGCTCCGTGGAATCGCGCAGGTCGGCGCGTACGGGCGGACGCTTGGCATCGAGGGGGAATGCATTCAGGTGTCCGATCGGCGTCGTGACCTCGTTGCCCGTGATGTGCGCCAGCTTGCCGTCGAGCTTGAGCGCTTCCACTTCGGGTGCATAGCTCGTGTTGTGGTTGTGGTCAGTGGCGACGGCAAACTCCACGCCCTCACCAACCAGCGAAATCACGCGCTCCTTTAGGTTGGAGTCACCGTGTCCGGAGTGCGTCAGCGTGTGCAGGTGGAAATCGCCGCTGATCCAGCCCTTGCTGTCGATCTCCTGTCGCAGCACGGCCTCAAAGCGGTAGTCCTTGCCCGCCTCGAACTCAAAGCGCTGCTCGGCGAGGCTCCACTCCAGGCCGTGCGTCGCGAAGACCTGAAAGCTCCCGGTCGGAACAGTGATGACACCCGAACCCCGCAGGCTGTAGACGACATTCTTGCGCACGGCGAGCTCATCCGGGGCGGCCTCCACGCGCGTGAACAGATTGGCGGCGATTCCGCCCGCACCGCGAAACGTCAGCCGACCGGGTAGCGGCTGACCTTCGGGATCGCGAATGTCGAACGCGAGCCGGGCCTGCGGCACAGCCGTGTCGAGCAACTGAATCGGTTCCTGAACAAGAAGGGCAAGAAGGAGGGCGTGCATGGCGTCGAAAAGATCGTATCCTGCCGCAGTCATGCAAGGATTCCCCCCCACTCTTGTCCTGATCCTCGGTCTGCTCGGCTCCTGCCAGAGCGCTGGTCCCGCGAGCACCGCGACCACGATCTCCGCCAGTCCGCGCTGGACGGAGCTCTCGCCTGAGGCCACGCTCGACGGCTGGGTCACCCGCGGCGGACGCTACGACGGCGATGCGCGCTGGACGCTCGAGGACGGCGCCATCACGGGCCGTCAGGGGACCAATGGCGAGGGCGGCCTGATCTACACGCGCGGCATCTACGCCGACTTCCGCTTCCGGTGCGAGGTGCGCATCGAAGAGCCGATGGACTCGGGCGTGTTCCTGTGCATGGTGCCCGGCAAGCGCGGCTATCAGGTGACCATCGACACGCCGCAGGGCGGCGAGCTGGGCGGGATCTACTCCGACGGCTGGCTGCAGCACAATTCCGATGGCTGGAAGCACTTCCGCAAGGGCGAGTGGAACCAGCTGGAGTTGGAATTCGGTGATCCGGATCACGATGGCAAAGCCATGCTGATCGCGCAGGTCAACGGCCAGGAGCTGGTGCGCTTTGAGCTGCCGGTCGCGGATCCGGCCTTCGCGCGCGCGGGGCGGATCGGTCTGCAGGTTCACGGCGGCCAGGGCATGAGCGCCGAGACGAAGGTGCAGTACCGAAAGCTTGCGGTGGCCGGCCGGGACCTCTCCGCGGAGCCCCTTTTCAGCGGCTCGCCGCAAACGCTTCAGCTGACCAAGGCGGCCGAGCAGCTCGGCTGGCGCTCGCTCTTCGATGGAGCGTCGATCCGTGGCTGGGAGATTCACGGCGATGCGGAGGGCGTGCGAGTCCGCGACGGGTTCATTGAACTGGCGGCCGGCGGCGGCGAACTCGCCACGCAGGAAGACTTCCGCGACTTCGAGCTGCGGCTCGATTTCCAGATCAGCGAGATGGCCAACAGCGGCGTGTTCCTGCGCGCCAGCCGCGATGGCGCGAATCCGGCCTTCAGCGGCGCCGAGGTTCAGATTCTCGACGATTTCCGCTGGGAGCAGGTCACGCAGACCAAGCTGCAGCCCTACCAGTTCACCGGCGGCCTGTACGGCGCGGTGCCATCGCCTGCGCGCTGGGCGCTGCGGCCCTGCGGTGAGTGGAACACCTATTACATCCGCTGCGAAGGCTCGCGCATCCGCACCGTGCTCAACGGTGTCGAGCTCTACGATATCGACACCCACACGCTGCCCGTCGATCCGCCCTTCGCCAAGCGTGCTCCCAAGGGCTTCATCGGACTGCAGCGCCATGGCGGCGCGCACGGCGGTGAGACCTATGCGCGCTTCCGCAACATCTTCGTCCGTCCTCTGAGCTCGTGATGGATCGCTTCACCTTCGTCGTCGTTCCCGAGCGCCTGTCGATCGCGCGCCTGCCCGCCGGAATGCCGGTTCCGGATTGGGCGAGCGGCAGCTTCGTGACAGTGTCGCGCACGCCCACCGAGCTTTCGGTGGTCTGCGCGCAGCGCTTCGTTCCGGCGGGAACCCAGCAGGAGCGCGACAAGGTGGCGCTGGGCATCAACAGCGTGGTGCCGATGACGACCATCGGCATCCTCGCGGCGCTCTGCACAGCCCTTGCAGCGCGCAAGGTGCCGGTCTTCGCCATCTCGACCTACGACACGGACTATCTGCTGGTCTCGGCAGATCGATTCGCGGAAGCGAAGCTCGCGCTGGAGGGTCTGGGGCACGAGATCCGCGGCACGCTGCCGCAGGACTAGCTTTCCGCCGCCAGACAGACGGCGGCGCGGGTCTCGAGGCTGAGGCGCTCCGCGTCGAGCAGGCGTGCCACACGCCACCCGTCCTCCACGCTGGCGCGCAGCGCCGCCTCCCGGCCCTGCACGGCATGCAGCAGATGGCGCGCCTGCAGCATGTAGGCGCTGTCCGTGCTCAGCGGCACTTCCTGCGCCGCTCCGTTCTCGATCCACAGCAGCTGCGGCGTGCGCGAGAGGTCAAAATCCGCCGTTCCGCGCTCGAACACGACGATGTAGCGCATGCGGAAGCGGAAGCCGGGGCTGTGCCCCCATGCTCCCTCGGCCACGACATGCTCCGGTCCGGCGGAGTAGCGGTAGAAGGTCGTGTGATGGTTGAGGCTGCCTTGGCTCACAACCTCGGCAGGATCGCCGAAGCACCAGCGGATGAAGTCCGCATCATGAATGTGCAGATCGATCAGGGCTCCGCCGGTGCGCTCCGGATCGGAGTAGAAGCCTGACCAGGTCGGCTGGGAGCCCAGCCGCTGAAAGACCGCGCTGCGGACGCGACCATGCGATCCGGAGCGAATGCGTTCGTGCAGCCAGTCCCAGCCGGGCCAGAAGCGCATGCACAGGGCCGGCATGCACAGGGTCTTTGCGCTGCGTGCGGCATCGCGCAGTCGCTCGACTTCCTTCGCGTAAATGGCCAGCGGCTTCTCGACAAGCACATGCTTGCCGTATTCCAGCGCACGGATCGCCAGATCAACATGCGTCTGTGTCGGTGTGCAGATCGACACGATCGGCGCTCGCGGATCGGCGATCACGCCCATGGGATCGGAGCAGGCAAAGACCTCGCGCGAATCGAACAACACTTCGCCCGAAGCACCGTCGGTGACGAGGTTGCCGGACGTGGCGAGCTTGCCTGTGAGACGCTGTGAGTCGCGATCTGCCACGGTGATCAGTCGGCAGCCTTCGCCGGCCTTCTGCAGCGCCTGCCAGGCGCGCACATGAGTCTGGCCCATGAAGCCCAGACCGATCACCCCTACGCCGATTTCGCCGCTCACCATGCCTGTACCCTCGCGCGCGCCGTGCCGATATCCGCCACGCGCTGGTTGCCGGCCTCGCGTTCGATCAGCGTGTCGAGCCGGCGCGGGTGCGAGCGCAGCAGAGCGGCGAAACGGTCCCACTCCACGGCTCCGCTGCCCATCGGAACCTCGTTGCCCCAGGTCCCGGACTCGCGGGTGGGCAGCGCATCCTTGATGTGAACCTGCAGCACATGCGGCAGCAGTGCCTCCAGCGCGGCGATCGGATCGCCCTTGCCGTACAGAATCATGTTGGCGGGATCGAAGTTGACACCAACCGCAGGATGGTCGACTTCGCGCAGCACCCCGAGCAATGTGACAGCGTCCTCCTGACCGGTTTCGAGCCCCAGGCTCAAGCCATGTTCCGCGAAGAGCTCCGCGAAGCGGCGCAGCCGCTGCACGAGCTTGGCGCGTTCCGGATCCCGGTGGTCATGCGGCAGAAAGCCCGCGTGAAAGGTGACGAGCGTGAGGCCGAGTTCGTGCGCGATGCGCGCAATCACGCGGGCATGGGCCAGATTGGCCTCCCAATGCCGATCCGGACGCAGCCCGCCCGTTTCGCGGATCGTGTCGAGGCTGGTGTAATCCTCGCCGATGGTGCCGAGCATGCCGGACAGGATCTCGATGCCCGAGCGCCGCAGTTCGGCGCGCGTAGAATCGAGATCCCAGTGCCCCTCACGCAGCGGATCGAGCGCCAGTTGCACCCGGGAGAGACCGCAGGCCCGCACCTTGCGCACCAGATCCGCAGGATCCTCCGGCTGCAGCGACCAGGAACAGACGCCCAAACGACCGATCATTTCGACTCCTTGCGCGGCAGCCACAGATCCGCCACGACAAGCAGCAGCGCAAGAGCCAGCGTCGCCGACCAGGTGGCACCGCCGATCGCGATGCCCCAGACAAAGCCGGCGCTGTCGCGTGCGAGGAACCAGCTCGCGATGTCCAGCAGCAACGCAGCGCCGTTGAGCAGCGCGAGGCCCGAACGCAGACGGCAGGGCCAACGCGTGCAATACAACAGTCCCAGCACCAGCAGTGACCAGATCGATAGCGTCGGGGCGTGCGCGTGAGCTGAGGCTTCCACAATCGTCTGCGGGGTCGCATCGAGCGAGCGCGAGAACGCATGTCGCTTGACCTCTTTCCAGTACTCCAGCGACAGTGCGGCTGCAGGACCTTCGGCCTTCTTGTTGTGGCACTGCACGCAGCTGGCGGCGATCAGTTCCGCAGGCGCACGATCACCCAGATCGGGATCATCGTAAGCTTCTGCCACGCGATTCCCGGCGAGCCAGTCCAGCAGGGCCTTGCGGTCAGCCGGAGGAAGCGTTTCGGGATGTCCCGACTCCAGAGCCGTGCGCAGTCGCGCGGGCGATTGAATGCCGTGATAGGCCGCCTCGACATCCGTGAGGGACAATCCGGGTTCTTCGTCCCGATTCTGATGGTGATCGACGAGATGGCGCAGCGATGTGGCGAGCCCGATGCCCATCACCAGCACAAGCGCGGTGAGGGACAGGCGCCACGCCCGCGGCAGTTCCATCAGTGTGAAGCGCGCGTTCATCCGACTTCGTATTCCTCAGGCGCGATCGCCACGCTGCCATCCTGCTTCTGTGCCTGCGCGACGCGCATGGCGATCAGCGCGGCGCGCAACCCGTCTTCCGCGGTGCAGACGACAGGCTTTGATTCCGTGACACTCTTCACGAAGTCCGCCAGCGCGTAGTACAGCGGCGGATTGGGCAAGCCAACGCCATCCTTGAGCTTGCCGAGCTTGGCGAGCTTGGTGGCGTCCGCGATCAGCGTGATGCCCTGCTCTTCGTGGAACTGCTGACGATTGGCGTAGACTTCCCAGCCCTGCGTCGGTGCATCGGCTTCCTTGAACAGCCAACCGGCGTTGCCGGCAAGCTTGACGCTGCCCATGTTGCCCTGAAACAGCTCCCAGGCGCCATCGAGCGAGTTCGCGAGCGTTGCGTTGAACTGGAAGCGCTGTCCGCCGGCGTATTCCAGTTCGCACGCGATCGTGTCCGCGGTTTCGCGGCCGTCCTTGTGGAACTGCAGGCTCCCGCTGGCGCGCACGCGCACCGGATTCTGGTTGATGAACCAGTGCGCCACATCGAAAGCGTGCGTGCCGTACTCACCGAACAGCCCGAGGCTCACCGCGGGATCGAGCATCCAGTTGAGCGCCTTCTCCTCCTCCGGATTGGAGCCGGTGGCGCGCAGGCTGGTCTTCTTGTTCCACTGCGCGCGGCCGCTGACGACCTCGCGGATCGCACCCGAACGCACGAATGAGTGCGCCAGCTTGTAGATCGGGTTCGAGCGACCGTACATGCCGGTATGGAAGACCGTCTTCGCGGAGCGCGTGGCCTTGACGATCGCCCGCGCATCGTCAAGGGTCGTCGCCAGCGGGGATTCCCCGTAGACATGCTTGCCCGCCGCGAGCGCGTCGATGATCACCGCGCGGTGCAGGTGCGAGGGCGTTGCGACAATGACGGCGTCGACATCCTTGGCCTTGTCAAGCAGCTCGGTGTGCGATGCGTAGGTGGGAATGTCGCCTGCGCGGCGCTTGGCGGAATTGAGCCGCGATTCCAGCGTGTCGCACAGGGCCGCCACCTTGAGGCCCTCGATCTTGGCGAGCTCACCGAGGATCGCACGACCCTGCCTGCCGCAACCGACCAGACCCACCCGCAGGCCGGCGCCCTGCGCGGGTTGCCAGGCGGGCAGCATCTCCGACAAGGCCACCACGGCGGCGGCGCTGGCGGACAACTTCAGAAACTCCCTGCGTTGCGGATCTGTCGTGCTCATGTGTTCTCCATACCGTATTCCAGTGCCGGGCACCCATCAGGAAGTGTCCCCAGCATCAGCAGCAGCGTCGAGGCGGCCTCAGCCTCCAAACCGGTGGCCGCCAGCGCCCAGGCGCGCGCCGAACTCGGCGGCAGCGCACGTCCGCGGGCATCGACAACATGTGTTCGCACGGCCTGCGAAGAGACCGAGAGCGACACATTGCTCAGCTCGACTCGGCGGCCGTGATCGGCGATCCTGACCCGCTGAGGCTGCTCACCGAGCGCGCGCACGCTGCTGGTGCCCCCGTGCAGCAGCGCCGTTTCCACGCCGCGCTCGGTCAGCAGGTCGCCGGCGACATCCAGCGCATGACCCTTGGCCAGCGCGCCCATGTCAAGCTGCAAAGGCGCATGAAACCGGACCGTCCGCCCGCGCTCGTCGAGTTCGATGTCAGCGCTGCTGCCGCTTTCCCCGGCCCAAGCGATGTCGAAGGCGCCCGCACTGAGGCGGTGCGCGCGCAGAGCACACTGAAAAAGGCGCCAGTCCTCCGCATCCAGCGCCACGGGGCGCCGCACGGCTTCGCGCTCGAGAAATCGCAGGAAAGAATGCGGTTCGAAGCGCGTCCAGCGCTCGTGCAGTCGCTCGATTTCCTGCAAAGCCTCTTCCGCAGCCGCGCGTGAGCCCTCGAGCACCAGCTCGAAGCGCGTCCCCATCGCGGCCACGGCCATTCCGATCATGGAACCTTGGCGAGGAACTCGATCAGATCGCGCATCGTGCGCCGATCGAGATGCTTCGCCATGTCGGTTGGCATGGCGGACAGGCCCTTGCGTGTCGCTTCGACCTCCGACCGCGCAACGACATGGACCTTGTCGTCTTTGTCGCGCAGCTTGATTTCCGTCTCGGACTCCTCAAAGACAACGCCTTCAAGCGGATCGCCGGTGCTGCGGAAGACCAGCGTGCTCTCGTAGCCGCGCGCGATGTGCCGGTTGGGATCCACGATGGCCTCCAGCAGCTCCAGGCGCGTCAGGCGTCTGCCAACATCGACCAGACTGGGGCCGACCTGCCCGCCTTCGGCCTCTTCCTTGCCGCTGGCGATGCGATGGCAGCGCATGCATTCGGTTTCGGCCTTGGTGCGGAAGATCTCGCGGCCGCGCTCGGCATTGCCGCCGAGCAGCGAATCGAGGTAAGGCGCGAGCTTCTCATCCTGCGCGCGCACCTGCTGCAGATTCTGGAGCCGCGCGACCAGCGACTGGCCCTTCTTTTCGCAGGCTTCCACGAGTTCCAGACCGACCTCGGCGGGCACAAGTCCGTCGCGGTAGCGTGCGAGCTCGCTCCCCAGCAGCTCTTCTGCGGCCGGAGCTGGATGCGAAGCCAGCGCCGCGAAAGCGGCGCGACGCTCTTCACGGTTGCCGCGCACGGCAGTCTGCAGATAGGGCAGCGCCCGATCCGGATCGATGCGCATCAGCACGCCCAGCGAGGCCGCACGCACGGCATCGGCGGGATCACCGAGCACGAGGGCGAGGCTCTCTGCGAAATCCGCCGGCGAGATCGCCTCCAGCGCGCGCAGCGCCGCGACTCGCGAGGCCGCGCTGCGCTTCGCATCGAGCAGCCAGCGTGTCAGCGCGGTCGCGCTGGAGCTGCTGCGGGTCTGCCCGGCAAGACGGATCCACGCACTGCCGACGCGCTCCGGAGCCTCAAGCACGCCATGCTCGCGCAGGAAATCGACGGCTGCGGGGATCATCGCGTCATCCCGCTCCGCGATCGGCAGCCACTGCCCCAGCAGCGGATCCCGTGCATTCGGAGCCTTCCACTTGGAGAGCAGATCCACGGCTTCCGCACGGACGCTTTCGTCGAGTTCCTTGTCCAGCGCGTTCAGGATCAGTCGCTGGACATTCTCCTGACCACCGACACGCCAGCGGGCGTGCAGCACGCGACGCTGGAACGGCACGCTGCCCTTCTTCGTCACGGCCGCCAATTCGGGCAGTGCATCGCGGATCTGCGCGTCATAGATGGCGCGCGCTGCCTCCTCGGCGACCCCCGCGTCCGTGTCGGAAAGGAACTTCGCAACCAGCGGGCTCGCCTGGATACGCAGCGCCACTACGGCAGCCAGCCGTCGCGAAGCGAAGGCATCCGAAGTCACCGCCGCCAGCTCCAGCGGCGTTGCGGTGCGCGCCAGAGCGGCACTCAGCGCGCTGCGCAGCGTTGCATCGCGGTTGTCGTTGGCCTGCGCCAGTGCCAGCAGCGGCTCCCGGCTGGACTTCGCGCCGATTTCCCACAGCGCACTCGCCGCACGCAGCTGCACCTTGGCGTTGCCGTCCTTCAGCAGCGGTTCCACGGCCGCCGCATGCAGCTCGCGGCGCAGCTCGCCCACCATCCGTGAGGCCTGAGCGCGCACCATGGGATCGGAGTCCTGAAGCAACGCGAGCAGCGCGCTGGCATCCAGAGAGGGATCCTTGCGCATCGCAACGCCCATGCCCCACACGCCGTGCAGTCGGGCAAACAGCGTCTTGCCGAAGCGAGCTGACTCGCGCAGCGCATCGAAGCCGGCTGCGCCATGCCGCGCTTCCGCGAGCGCGAGATGCGCACGCAGACGCACGCGCATGTCGGGATGCGCAAGCAGCGGCGCGATCTCCGCCGTGCTGCGCGACTCCAGCCCCTCGTTGAGGATGCGCTCGGTTTCCTTGACCAGCGAGCTCTCGCTGCGCGCAGGGTCGTAGACGCGATAGATGCGCCCCTTGCCGGTCTGTCCCCAGCCCTCGACCCAATCGCTGAAGTACAGCTTGCCGTCGGCGCCGAAGTCCGCGTCCGTCACCAGCGTGCCCTTGACGAAGACCTTGTAATCCTTGACTTCGAAGGACGCGCCCTTGTCAGCCAGCGCAAAGCTCCAGATCTGGCTGTACGAAGCGCCGCCGCGGAAATCGCACAGGAAGAAGTTGCCGTCGTACTCCGGGGGCAGAGATGAGCCTGGGTTGAAGGTCAGTCCCGAGGGTCCGTCGGTGATGTTGGCGATCGGCGGAATCAGATAGGCCGGCTGGCCCTCATGCTGCGGCTTCCACAGACCCTCGTCATTGAAGAACCCGCGAGGTGTGGGCTGATTGACCCACTGCCAGCCGTTGCGCCAGCCGGAGTCGGCCCCGCGCACGATCTGAATCCACTTGGCTTTGTCGCCGCCATCGCCGTTGTTGTCGCCCGTGAACAGGTTGCCCCAGGCATCGAAGGTCAGTTCCTGAGGATTGCGCAGGCCGGTGTGATAGATCTCGAGTCCGGATCCGTCGAGCTCGCAGCGCAGCACAGCGCCCGCGTGCGGGTGTGCCAGAGTTCCCTGCGGAGTCTCGACATGGAAGCCGCGGTCGCCGCAGGAGAAGTACAGGTATCCGTCGGGGCCAAGCGCCAACCCGTGCAGGTCGTGACCGAGGAACTGGACCTTGACGCCGTACCCGTAGGACAGCGAGCGATGCACATCCGCGCGATCGTCACCATCCTCGTCCCGCAGCAGCCACAGGTGCGGCATGTTGGTGACGAAGACGTCCTTTTTCCATTTGAACACACCGGCGATGATTCCATCGGCAGGATCCCCGAAGTGGTCGGAGAACACGCTCGCGGTCTCCGCGACGCCGTCGCGATCCTTGTCCCGCACCAGCCGGACGCGCTCGCGCTCCTTGCAGATCTCGGCGAAACCCTCGGGGCCGAGGTGCTTGCGGAACATGGCGACCATGTCCTCGACCGTGTTGGATGCATTGTCGTCATCCAACCAGTCCATGTGCTCGCGGATGTCCGTGACGCCCTTGTGCAGACGGAAGGACTCGCAGACATAGACCTCACCGCTGTCGGCCGGATAGATCGCAACCGGGTTCGCGAGCAGCGGCTCGGCGGCCCAGAGATCCACTTTGAATCCCTGCGGAATCTCAAAGCGCGCCATCGCCTGCCGACCTTCGTCGGAAGCGGGCATCACCTTCGGCTCGTAGGGCTGCTGCGCGGACGGGGACTGAATCAGGCCTGCGACAAGCAGGGACAGGGGCTGGATCATCACTTGGGTTGGGAGAGTTCCTCGCCGATGCGCTCGAGCAGCTTCTGCGTCGCACGAATGCCATCGCGCTCGGACAGCCGGCCGCCCTCGTACTCGATCCCGATCCACGAGCGGTAGCCCGCATCCGTGACGATCTTGAGCATGCGCCGATAGTCGATAGTGGTCTCGTTGCCTTGCTCGTCGAAGTCGTAGGACTTCGCGCTGACGGCGCAGGCCCAGGGCATCAGTTCCTGCACACCCTTGTAGCGGTCGTACTCGGTCTTCTCGTCGATGCGGAAGTTGCCGAAGTCCGGCAGCGTGCCGACACGCTGGTGGGCGGCCTCGCGCATCACCTCGCTGAGCCACTCCCCGTTGGAGGAGAAGCCCCCGTGATTTTCGACGATCACGCGGATCTCGACCGGATGGGCGTAGTTGCCCAGCGTTCGCAGTGACTGCACCGCGGCCTTGCGACGATCCGAGCCGGATCCGGTTCCCTCAAGGTTGACGCGGATCGAATGGCAGCCGAGGAAGGCCGCTGCATCTATCCACTTCTTGTGGTTTTCGACAGCGCGCTCGCGCTCGGCCTTGTCATCGTGCGCCAGCGCACCCTCACCATCGATCATGATCAGGCAGCAGCGCACGCCGTTGTCATCGGCCCGCTTCTTGAGCTCCGTGAGATAGGCCAGATCCTGGGCCTTGTCCTTGAAGAAGCTGTTGACGAACTCGACCGCCTCGATGCCGAACTCGGTCTTCGTGAACTTGGGGAAGTCGAGATTGTCGAGTTCCTTGGCAAACAGCGCCTTGTGCAGCGACCACTGGGCCAGCGAGATTGGAAAGAGCTTTTTCGGCGCGGGTGCGGCCGGAGCGGGAGCGGGCTTGGCATCCTGCGCGGACCCAAGCCGCGTCAGCGCGAGGGTGCCACCCAGTGCGGCCGCGCCACCCAGCAGCGCACGACGCGAAAGGAACCTGTGATCAGCGCTCATGCGCGACGAGCCTCCATGGTCTCGGGGTCAAAGCGGTAGGCGTGGCCAGTCCAGAGCGAGGCGACCGCGAGATCGACGATCACCATCACCTTCGCGCCCAGTTCCACGGGCGAGATCGGCTGCTGCCGCGTGCGGATGCACGAAAGCCAGTTGAGACGCAGTTCCTGCTGGTCCTCGATGCCGGGGCACTTGATGGTGCGTTCCTCGATGTCTTCGGCCCAGATGCGCTCGGGGCGCAGCACCACGTCGTTGCCGCCCATGAACAGATTGGCATTGTGGCCGCGGATGATGGTCTCCAGGCCGAGCTCATTGCACGTCGAGCCGGCCACTACCATGGTGTGCTCCTTTTCGAATTGGATCGTCAGGAACACCTGATCATGGTTGTTCATGTCCGTGTGGACATAGTGACCGCCGCTGGCGGAGACGTGCGTGGGCCAGCCCATGTCCAGCGCCATGACCAGAGGTGTCATCTGGTGCACCAGCAAATCCCCCACGATGCCGTGCGAGTAGCGCTTGTAACGGCGCCAGCGGTGATAGATCTCGGTGTCAAAGGGACGCATGCCGGCCGGGCCGAGCCAGCCCTCCCAGTCGAGCATCTCGCCGGGGCGCAGCCGCGCATCGATGTCGTAGAGCCATTCTCCCTTCTCGCTGTTGCGGCAATACGAGGTCTGGGTCAGCGTCGGCTTGCCGATCGCACCCGACTGGATGAGCTTCTTCGCCTCGTGATACTTGGCGTGCGTCGTGAACTGCGTGCCGACCTGGTAGATGAGGTCGCTGCGATCCACGGCCGCCATCACGGCGAAAGCCTCTTCACGCGTGAATGTCATCGGCTTCTCGCAGTAGACATCCTTGCCGGCGGCGATCGCATCGAGGCTGTTGACCGCGTGCTGGTGCTCAGGCGTGGCGATCAGAACGCCGTGGATGTCCGGGCGCGCGAGCAGCTCGCGGTAGTCGCGGTAGCCCGCCACGTCGATCTTCTGGACCTCCTTGGCGCGCGCCACCCAGCCATCCAGCTTGGGCTTGGCGACATCGCTGATCGCGACGACCTGCACGTTCTCACGGCCCGTGGCCGTGGTGTTGATCAGGCGCTCGCAGTGCTCGCCGCCCATGCCGCCCACGCCGATCACACCGATGCGGATCGGCTCATCCTTGCCCAGCGGGGCACGCTTGCCCGGCTTGGGAATCGCCAGCCGCTTTTCGCCGGCGGCCATGCACCCGGACAGCGCAGCCGCCGCACCCGCGAACAGCGCGCTGTTGGCGAGGAATTGACGGCGTGAGTTGGGATCCTTCGGTTCGCTCGTGTGGTTCATCGGGGGGATAGTCGGAAAGAGAGAGGGAGAACGGTGCCGTGCTCAACACCAGGAGTTGTTGATCACTTCGCCCATGCCGCCGGCACCGGGGACGATGTAGCTCTTCTCGTCGAGACCGCGCTCGCGATCCCAGTGGGTGCCCGGCTCGGTGGCGAGCACTTCCGGGTCGCTCAGGCCCCGGTCGAGGCGTGCTGTGTATACGACAAGGTTGTCGAATTCCTCGAGCACGATGCGCAGATACTCCGGCGTGGCGATCATCGGCAGCGCGAGGATCTTGGCAGGCTTGCCCCAGTGCTGCTCGTAGTGCCGCAGCGCCTTGACGGTGGTCGAGCCGGTGGCGCCCATCGGATCCGGCAGGATCAGCACCGAGCCCTCCACGGAGCCCCCGATCTTGCTGCCGGAGAGATCCACGCCCGTGACATGGCCCGCCTTATCGGCGATGCGCGCCATGTTGAGGTGGTCGAGGCGCACGCGGCGCTCGTCATGCAGGCTCACGAGCAGTTCGAAGCACACCTGACTGGGCACAATGCCCGCGCGGATGACATCGACGATCACCAGATGCAGGCTGGGATCAAAGACCGGGCCGCGGTAGACGCCATGGCGCGGGTACTGAACGCTCATGCGCGTCGGCACTTCCGCCGCGACGCGCGGCAGCTCGCGCCCGCAGGATGTGACCAGCAGAGACTGATACACGCTGCGCAGCAGCGCCATCAGATCGCGGTGCGCCACCGAAGGCGAGCCGATCCGCGACAGCGCGGAGAGCAGGAACACATTGTCGAGAATGTGCACCCGCGCGCCATAGCGGTGCTTGAGTTCCCAGTCGTTCGAACCGCTGCGCATTTCGCTGGTCTGTTCCACCGGGATGCCTCGCTGTGATCAACTGCGAATGGCCTTCGCGAGCGCCGCCGTGACGCGCGGCACGTCCCGCGCCGGGGTCGAGCACAGCGCGACGCGCACCGCGCCCGCGCCCTTTTCCTTGAGCGGCACGACGAACACGCCGTCATCCCGCATGCGCGCCGCGACCGCTTCCGGCTCGCTGCAGAACACCGAGACGAAGAAACCGCCCTCATAGCGCGGATACCGCAGTCCCAGCCGCGAAGCTTCGCGGTTGAACACTGCGACGCGCTGGTCCAGCAGCGCAACCAGCTCGGCGCGCTCCGCATCCACGCGCGTGCGCAGTGCGGGATCGGTCAGCAGCTCGCTGATCGCGAGGATGCCGAGGTGGTTGCAGTTGGACCACGTGCCGCGGCAGGAAAAGGCGAGCGCGTTGGCGATGCGCTGGCGCTCATCCTTGTCCGGGTGCGTCGCCAGCAGCGCGCCGACGCGCGCTCCGTACTGTGCGAAGGCCTTCGAAGCACTCCAGGCCACGAGCAGCGTGGCGTGCTCGGCCAGCGCCGGCGCGAAGCGCGTCCAGGCCTGCGATGCCGCCGATCCGAAGCGCGCGTAGGCCAGATCCACCAGCAGCGCGACCGGACCTTCGCCGGCACGCCGGCTGACGATGCTCACGAGTTGTTCCCACTCGCGCTCGTTCATCGAGAAGCCGGTCGGGTTGTGGCAGGGCGTGTTGAGGAACACCAGCGCACGTCCCTGCGTTCGCAGGCAGCGTCCCAGCCCCTCGTCAAAAGCCTCCAGATGGAAGCCGCCCTGCGGATGGAACATCTCGAAGGTCTCGACGCGCCGTCCCGCATGCGTCGCGAGCGTGGCGTACGGACCCCAGTAGTAGTTGGTCGTCAGCAGCGCCTGACCGGGCTCGAGGAAGCTCACCACCGAGTGGTACAAGGCACCCGTGCCGCCCGGCGATGCGGCCGCGACGGTCTGCGAAGCCAGCGTGCCCGGACCGTAGACATCCTCGATCACCGCCTTGAGGAAGGGTGCGTCGCCGCTGATCGGAGCGTAGCTGGCCGCCTTGCGCGCGGGCACGCGCGACAACGCTTCGGTGACCGAGGGCAGCAGCGCAAGCTGTCCGCTGTCATCCATCAGCGCGCCCAGCGTCGCGTTGACAATGCTCTCCCCCGCCGCCGCGCGCCGGTTGGCTTCCGCGTTGAGGGCGAAGATCGGGTCGTCGCCGCTGCGACCCGCAGCGGAGGGAATCAGGCAGGAGGGGTTGCGGTTCAAGATTGCGGTCACGGGCGGGCTTCCAGTCAGCCGGCACAGGATAGCGCAAACCCCGACGGCGCGAACGCCCTAGCCGCGTTTCCGCGCCGCCAATCCGGCCGCGAATTGCTCCTGCGCGCGCCACTGCCCGTAGGCCTTGCCGCTGGAGGAAAGCTGCTCGAGCTGTGCGCGGATCCGGGCGGGCAACTCTCCCGCGTCGGCCGCCTTGAGGGGTGTCCCCGGCAGCGGCATGAACGCATGCGCGTGGATGCGCGCACCCGCTTGCGCCAGTTCACGGGCAAAAGCCATCGTCGTCTCCATCTCCGCCTCGCTCTCCCCGGGCAGACCCAGGAGAAAGTCGACATTGGGCGTGAAGCCGCATTCCAGCGACACGCGCACGGCACGGCGCACCGCCTCGACATCGTGCCCGCGATGCGTGGCCGCGAGCACGCGCTCGGAGCCGGACTGGCCGCCGATCACGAGCTGGCGGTTGTCGACCAT
>SXGT01456377.1_pt1 | contig 70766 bp, 57 predicted proteins | sample 3176221 | NCBI WGS metagenome assembly SXGT01 (sample SAMN11356862, study PRJNA531348) | freshwater metagenome | isolation source: freshwater sample F1-120 | place: China: Fuxian Lake, Yuxi | collected 2017-12-25
GACGCCGGTTCGTCGGGCGCCAGCGGCGCCAGCGGCGCCAGCGGAACCAGCGGCACCAGCGGCACCAGCGGCACCAGCGGCACCAGCGGCACCAGCGGCACCAGCGGCACCAGCGGCACCAGCGGCACCGCCGACGCCGGCCAGGACTCCGGCGGGCCCGGGCCGGCGCCGACGAAGTCGTGCCCGATCACCAAGAACGCCGAAGGCTGCTTCAAGCTGAGCACGTCGAAGGGCTCATACTGGGCCCGTCTCCCGGAGGACTACAAGGTCTCGGCGCCCGATCCCCGCCCGATGATCGTCCTCCTCCACGGTTGCGGCGATACGGCGCAGAACTTCGTCGACTGGGGCGGCGCGCAGTGGGAGGTGCGCTCCACGCACGAGTTCATCGCGATGGCCGTCGACACCAGCCCGGTGAACGCGTGCTGGGATCCCGTCGGCGACGAGGCGAAGGTGACCGCGGCGATCGACGACATCTCGTCGTGCTTCTGGGTGCACCAGAAGAAGATCACCATGGCCGGCTACTCCGCCGGCGGCTTCGGAGCCTACCACTACGCGCTCAGCCACGCGGAGCGCTTCGCCGGCCTCCTCGCGTACAAGACGGGGCTCCCCTCGGGCGCGGACGCGCTGCTCGCGGGGGCGGCATGGCAGCTCCCGATCGTGCACTTCGCGGGCACGAACGACTCGAGTTTTCCGATCGCGGGGGTCAAGTCCGACTGGGCCAAGATCAAGGCCGCCGGCTTCCCCCTGAAGACGATCGAGAAGCCCGTCAATCACAACGGCGAGGCCGACGACTGGCGCCTCGTCCTGCACCCCGAGATGACCGGGTGGATCGCGCCCTGATCCGTTCGTACCGCGAAAACTCCCGTGATTCGGGCGCCTTCTGCTAGGGTGGGCCCTCTTCGTCGATGCCAAAGGCCCCCCGCGCCGTCGTCCTCCTCGGCTCCCAGCGCTTCGATCCCTCGCTCGGAGCCGCCGTCTCGGATCTCAGGGTCGAGGGGCGCTTCGCGCTCATCACGGCCGGCTGGCAGGAGCGCGAGGACGAGGACGAGGAGCTGGCGGAGCACCTCGGCGGCAACACCGTCAACCTGAAGCTCCACGCGCGCGCGGAGCAGATCTTCCGCGCCGATCCGGAGCTGCACGCGGCGCACCGCGAGCGGCAGACGCTGCTCCGCCACCGCCAGGACTTCTACCGGATCCGGCTGGAGCACGAACTCGAGGCCGAGCGCGTCATCCGCGGCCGCCAGGCCCCCGCCGCCATCCTCGAGCAGGAGACCCAGGCGTCGATCGAGTCCATCCGCGCGCTCGACGGGTGGCACCTCGCGCAGTGCGCGCTCGTGCACGAGGAGTTCGAGTCGAAGTGGCGCCTCGGCGAGCGGCCCTCCGTCGCCCGGCACCGCCGCGAGATCGCCGCGCTCCTCGAGGACTGCGCCGCGGTTGCCATCACGGGCGGCCACGTCGCGACGCTCGCGAACCGGCTCGCGATGTTCGACATCGGAGAGCTCGTCGGCGGCAAGGTCGTCTTCGCGTGGACGGGCGGCGCCATCGCGATCTCCGAGCGCATCGTGCTCTTCCACGAGCAGCCGCCCCAGGGGCCGGGCGCGAGCGAGATCCTCGAGTCGGGCCTCGGCCTCGTGCCCGGCGTCGTCGTGATGCCGCAGGCCGAGGAGCGGCTGCTCCTCGACGCCAAGGACAGGGTTCAGATGACGGCGCGCCGCTTCGAGCCCGACCTCTGCCTCGCGCTGCCGGCCCGCTCGCGCGTGACGTGGAAGAAGGGCAAGCTGACCCAGGCCGTGGGGGCGATCCAGCTCTGCGCCGACGGCGAGGCCATCCTGCTCTCGAAGGCCGGCCGCACCGTGGAGCGCGCGTCGGCCCGCATCCGGGCGACCCGGCCGCCTCCGTCGCTCCTCCTCGGACCGCCGCGCCTGGCGATCGACGCCTTCATCCACGACCGGCCCGACGCGAAGAAGGTCCAGCGCTTCCTCAAGATGCACAAGTTCCCCATCGTGGAGGGGACGAGCGTCACCTTCGTGTGGACCGGCCACGGCGACGGGGTCAGCCTCCGACACTGGGTGTACGGGCTCGAGACGTCGAACGCCCTCGCGCGGGTCGAGGGCACGGACCTCTTCTACCTCACGCTCGAGATCCCCAAGAGATCACGTGTAGAATACAAGTTCGAGATCCACCGCGGCGGCACGAGCCAGTGGATCGAGGACCCGCTGAACCCGAACCGCGCCCGCGATCCCTTCGGCGCCAACTCCGTCCTCCAGAGCGACGGCTACGAGCTCCCGTCGTGGACGAACCCCGACCCCATCGCGCGCCCGGGCGTGCTCGAGCCCTTCGCGTTCGAGAGCAAGGCGCTGGGCGCCGTCCGGACGGGCAAGATCTACCTCCCGGCGCGCTTCCGCCGCACGCGGCAGTACCCGCTCCTCGTCGTGCACGACGGCTCCGACTACATCAACTACGCGCGCATGAAGACGGTGCTCGACAACCTGATCGAGCACCTCGAGATCCCGGACCTCATCGTGGCCTTCACCGACTCGCCGGACCGACTCCGCGAGTACGCCAACGACGAGGCGCACGCACGCTTCCTCACCGAGGAGCTCGCCGTCGACCTCGCGAAGCGCTTCCCGCTCTTCGACCGCCCGCAGGCGCGCTGCCTGATGGGCGCGTCCTTCGGCGCCGTCGCCGCCTTCTCGACCGCCTGGCGTTATCCGGGCTTCTGGGGCCGCCTCCTCCTGCAGTCCGGCTCCTTCGCGTTCACGGACATCGGCAAGGGCAACCGCCGCGGCCCGCTGTTCGACCGCGTCGTCGAGTTCGTCAACGCGTACCGCGAGAAGCCCAGCGCGGTATCCGAGCGCGTGTTCGTGAGCTGCGGCGTGTACGAGTCGCTCATCTACGAGAACCGATCCATGGTCCCGCTCCTCGACGCGGTGGGCATGCAGGTCCGGTTCGTCGAGGCCCGCGACGGGCACAACTGGGAGAACTGGCGCGATCGGCTGCGAGAGGGGCTCTCCTGGCTCTTCCCAGGGCCGCTCATGTTCGTGTACGAGTGAGGTAGGGATGGCGGAGATCACGCGTCACATAGGACTGTCCCTGGGTGCCGACATCTGCTGGCCCGCGTGCTTCGAGCACATGATGCGGCGGCTCGACCTCCGCATCCCCCACGAGGGCGACACCGTGCGCTTCGAGGTGTCGCGCGTCTACATCGAGCCGTTCGACCTCAGGCAGGGCTGCAAGTACGACGTCGTCATCGACCGGCTCACGCACTGGTACCACACCAGCCGCGAGTGGATAAAGAAGGCGATCGTGATGAACGATCTCTACGTGTTCAACAACCCGTGGAGCGTCCAGGCCAACGAGAAGCACACCAGCTACGTCGCGATGATGCACCTCGGCATGCCCATCCCGGCGACATGGATGGTGCCGCCCAAGAGCTATGAGCCCACGCCCGACCTCAAGCCGACGCTCTCGCAGTACGCCAAGCTGTTCGACGTCACGCGCGTCGGCGACATCATCGGGTGGCCCGCGTTCATGAAGCCGTACGACGGCGGCGGCTGGCGGGCGGTCACGCGCGTCGCCAACGCCGAAGCGGCGCGGGCGGCCTACGACGAGAGCGGCAAGGCCGTCATGCACGTGCAGTCGTCGGTGGAGGGGTTCGACCTGTTCGTTCGCTGCATCGGCTTCGGCCCGCAGACGCGGTGCGTGCTGTACGATCCTTCGGCGCCGCTCCACGATCGGTACACGACGAAGACGGCGTTCATGTCCGCGGCCGACGCCGAGCACCTGCGCAAGGTGACGCTCACGATCAACGCCTTCTTCGGGTGGGAGTTCAACTCCTGCGAGGCTCTCCGCAAGGGCTCGACGTGGCATCCGATCGACTTCGCGAACCCGTGCCCCGACTCGCAGGTGACGTCGCTCCACTACCACTTCCCGTGGCTCGTCGGCGCGTACCTCAGATGGGCGATCTACACGGCCGCCACCAAGAAGAGGATGCGCAAGACGCTCGACTGGGAGCCCTTCTACGAGATCGCGAAGAGGGACCTCCCGTACGAGGACAAGCTCGACCTCTACGCGAAGGTCGCCGACGAGAGGTTCGAGACCGCGCGCTTCGAGGAGTTCTGCCACCGGCACCTCGGCCACCTCGACGCCGAGCTGTACGCGTTCTTCACCACCGAGGAGGCGAAGACGGCGGTGCGCGCGAAGGTCGCGGCGCTGTTCCCGGCGCACGAGGTGGAGCGGTTCACCGAGCTGTTCTGGTCGCGGATCCAGGAGTGGCGGGCCGATCAGAAGGCGCCCCCCGGCTGAAGCGGCCGAGGGCCCCGGCGTCGGCCGTCCACGCGTGGGCGGGCTTCGAACGGCGAGGGCGAGTCGACTACCGGCGCGCGACCTTGTGCTTCACGGTCTCCCTCGCGACGAGGGCGACGAAGCGCGAGTTCGTGCTCATGTAGCGGCGAAGGAGCTTTCGGGGCTCCATCGCCATGCGCCACGCCCACTCGAGGCCCGCCTTCTGCAGCGGGACGGGCGCGCGCTTCACGAAGCCGGCGATCACGTCGAACGCGCCGCCCACGCCCAGGACGACGGGCGTGTCGAGCTCGTCCCGGAAGCGCTCGCTCCACACCTCCTTGAACGGGACGGGCATCCCCATGAGGAGCACGTCGGCGCGCGCGTCGCGGATCATGCGCACGACGTCCGGGTAGTCGGGCTCCTTGAAGTAGCCGTTGCGCGCGCCTGCGATGGTGACCTTCGGATACTTCTCCTCGATGACGGACACGAGCTTGTCGAGCCGCTCCTGCGTCGTGCCGAGCAGGAAGATGCGGAGCCCCCGCTCGCCGCCGGTCTCGAGGAGGCGCTTCATGAGGTCGACGCCCGACACACGCTCGGGCACTGGCGTCTCGAACAGCTTGCTCGTCCATACGAGGGGCTGACCGTCGACGACGACCAGATCGGCCCTCTCGACCGCGTTCCGGAGCGCCGGATCATCACGCATCATGACCAGGATGGACACGTTCACCGTGATGATGGTGTGCGTGCGCCGCGGCGTCTCGTCCCGCCACGCGTAGATGATCTCGAGCGCCCGGTCCTCCGTCAGCGAGTGGAACGTGACGCCGAGGAGGTCGACCTTGGGCGCGACGTCCATGCCGAGCTCACTTGCCGGGCTTGTTCTTGAACGCGGCCGGCTCGGGGGCCGGCTCCAGGACCTCGATCTTGCTGTAGGTCATGACACCGTACTGCGGATCGGAGACGAGGCCCGTCGACGACTTGCCGAAGGTGTAGCCGTACTTGCCCGTGACCTTGACCTTCGCCCCCACCGAGGGCAGCGGGAAGGGCACATCGACCTGCCAGATCTCGTCCTTCACGAGCTCCTTCGGCGCCTCCTTGAGGCCCTTGTACTTCTCCATCGCGTCGTACACGGTCGCGAAGTTCTTCGCCCAGCCCATGACGCGGACCCGCGCCTTCGCCTCGGTCTTCGAGTCGGCGATCCAGAAGGTGGGGATGTCCGACTTGCAGTCGTCATCGTCCTTCTTGCCCGTCTTGTGGATCGCGCACGAGGGCGCGGTCGGGATGTTCGACTCGACGATGTAGCCGGTGAGGCTGATGTCCTTCTCGGTCACCTCGCCCGCGTGGTAGCGGCTCTTGAGGTGGTGGCTGGCGCCGGCGATCGTGTAGGAGTCGGCGACCTTGACCGAGAGGTTCGGCAAGGTGGGGACCTGGGCCACGTTCGGCTTGCGCCCCGACCACGCGGGCGCGGCCTTGTAGGGCTCGTCGTTGCTCCCGCAGCCGGCAGCCATGGTTGCGGTGAGAAGGGCGAAAAGGGCGATCGCGGCGGTCCTCATAAGCGCCTGTGAATACCACAGGTCGCGGGCCCGTGGCGCCGAAACCGAAGCCCCCGCCCGGAGGAACCAAGAAAGCATAGCTCAATCGTTTCAGCGTGTTAGAGTGTCATGCTGGTTCCAGAATCGGGTCCGGGCTAGCTTTTCGAGTTGGCTCACTCCCAGAGGCGCGCATGAGAACTCACCTTCCCTTCCTGCCCTTCCTGCTCCTGCCCGCGCTCGTCGTCGCGGCCTGTGCGAACTCGATCACCTCCCCGGACGAAGAGAAGGCGAAGGCCGCCGCCGACGGCGGTGACCCCAACAACCCGATCAACCCGTCCGGGGACGACACCAACGCCCCGCCGCACGCCCTCGCGACGCTCACGCTGGGCGAGCAGCACGCGGCGATCGACGGGCTGAGCGCGCCGGTCATCAGCGCGGTGTTCATCCCCGACTCCAAGCTGGCGAAGAGCTGCACGCGGAAGATCGGGACGTGCGAGGCCACGCAGATCCCGAAGTGCATGACCGGCACCACCCCCGGGTGCGCTGGCGGCGAGGCGTGCACGTTCGACGACATCTGCCAGCCGAAGTGCGTGAAGACGTGCACGCGCGCGTGCAGCGCGGGCGAGGAGTGCTTCTTCAATCCGTCCGCGTCGGACGGCTCGGGGATGGACTGCCGGAAGACGACGCGCTTCGACGCGGGCGCGATCGCGTTCGCGGGCACCACGGAGTCGATCTCGCTGTTCCCGCCCTACACGACGCGCCCCACCGGCAACGGCGCGCCGTTCCTCCCCGGGACCGAGCTCCGCGTCATCGCGACCGGCGCGAAGGAAGCCGGCTTCGAGAAGTTCGACGAGAAGTTCAAGGCCACGACGTTCATCGAGACGAACCCGTCCCTGAGGAAGCTGTCGAAGTCGGTCGTGTTCGGCGGAGGGACGATCCCGCTCGGGTGGGACCCGGGCGCGGACGTGGTGGTCATCTCGCTGTCTGGCCCGGGCGGCACGGTCACGTGCAAGGTCGACGACAAGGCCGGCAAGTACGAGGTTTCGCGCTCCGCGGTCGAGGCGGCGATGGGCGAGTCCACGACGACGACCGGCACGCTCTCGCTGATGGTGGCGCGCGAGCGCAAGGAGGTCCGCAAGGACAAGAAGACGGTCGGCTCGCTGCCCGGGCAGACCGTCCCCTCCGTCGGCTGGCTCGAGCTCGTGACGACGTCGGGCGAGACGGCCACCTTCGCTTCGTGCGGATCGGGGACCACGATCTGCGGGGAGCAGTGCGTGAACACCACGAGCGACTCGAAGAACTGCGGGCAGTGCGGGAAGTTGTGCGCCGCGGGGTTGGTCTGCTCGGCCAGCGTTTGCCGCTAGCGGGTCGGTAACCCGCTACCTGCAGACGCCGCTCGAGCAGTACTGCGAGGACAGGCACGTCCGCCCGCACGCGCCGCAGTTCTTCGGGTCGGACAGCGTGTTCACGCACACCTCGCCACACGCGGCGATGCCCGTGCCCGCGCCGCAGGACGTGAAGCTCGCCACCTCGCTCGATCGCGTCACGAGCTCGAGCCAGCCGACCGCCTGCATGGGCTGGCCGGGGAGCGAGCCCACCGTCTTCGAGGACTTCTTGACCTCCTTGCGCTCGCGGGAGACCGAGATCGAGAGTGCGCTCGAGGAGGTCGTGGACTCGCCGATCGCCGCTTCGAGGACGGCGCGCTGGATCTCGAACTTGCCCGCCTTGTCGTCCGCCTTGCACGTCGCCACGCCGCCGCCACCGCTCACGGTGACGACGACCGCGTCCTCCCCGGGCTCCCACGCGACGGGGATCGATCCCGATCCGAACACGGCGGCGCGCGATAGCTTGCGGAGCGAGGGGTTCGTCTCCAGGAAGCTCGTGGCCTTGAACCTCTCCTCGAAGCGGGCGAACCCGGCCTCCTTCGCGCCCGTGGCCACGACCTTGATCTCGCTCCCCGGCACGAACGGCGCGCCGTTGCCCTCGGGACGCACCGCGTAGGGCGGGAACAGCGAGATCGCCTGCGTGGTGCCGCTGAACGCGATCGCGCCCGCGTCGAAGCGCGTGCTCTTCTTGCACTCCATCCCGCTCGCGTCGGGCGCCGACGTGGAGAAGAAGCACTCCTCCCCTGCCGTGCACGCCTTCGTGCAAGCCTTCACGCAGCGCGGCTGACAGATGTCGTCGAACGCGCAGGCCTCCCCGGACGGGCAGCCCACCGTGCCGCCGGTCGTGCACCTCGGGACCTGCGTGACCTCGCAGGTGCCGACCTTGCGGTTGCAGCCCTTGGCGAGCTTGGCGTCCGGCAGGAACGTCGCGCTGATGACCGGTGTGCTGAGCCCGTCCGACGCCGAGTGCTGCTCGCCGAGGACGATCGTCCCGAGGGCGTGCGGCGGCGCGCTGTCGTCGTCCGCCGTCCCGGCGGCGGGATCCTGCGCGGCCGACGCCGGATCCGCGGTCTTGTCGTCCGCCGAGCGGACCGAGTTGGCGCACGCCACGCCGAGGAGCGCGAGGGAGACGATGGAGAGGGCCTGGGGGAGATGGGAAGCGAAGGAGCGCATGCCCTGTCGTACGCGGCGGCGGCTCGGTTCTTCCCCGCAGCGGTCACGGACACGCGGTGAGCGCGTCGATCCACACCCCGCCGGCGCAGAGCGCGAAGGCGCGCTCGCACGTCACGCCCCCGTCCGCCCCGCCGGCGTCGGCCGCGCCCCCCGTGCACTTGTCCGCCATGGACTTCGCGAGCGCGTCGCTCGACTCCCAGACGGCCAGGAAGATGTCGGTGACGGTCGAGGGGTCGCCCGAATACGCGAGCGCGTCGGTCTTGCACTTCCCGACGTTGGCCTGGCCACACGTGGCGCAATACCGGTCGAGGAGGTCCTGCTGGGCGGCCGTCATGGCCTTGCCGGGGTACGTCCGGTACTGGCAGTCGTCCGCCTTCTTCGCCCCGCAGTTGGCCGCGGTGAGACACGCGAGCTCCGCCGCCTGCTTCTGCGCGCTGTTCAGCTTCTCGTTCGCGACGCACACGGGGGTGAAGTCGGCGCCGCACTCGATGGGGAAGCCGCACGCCTGGAGGAAGCTCTTCTTCCGCGAGCACACGTCTGTGCCTGCGTCGAAGTCGCCGTCGAGCACGACGCTCGCGGCGTCGCGACCTGCCTCGATCACGGTCCCAGGGCCGGCCTCGGCCGGGATGCCCGGCGCGCTCGTGGTGCTCGAACAGGCCGCGAAGAGGACGGCGCCCACGGGCGCGAGGACGACCGCGAAGGCGAAGCGGAGGCGCATGGTGTTCATCGTAGTACAGCGCCAGGGGCGCGAGGGGATCATGTCGCTCGTGACACCCCGGGGCGGAAGCGCGCGTGGCCCTTTTGTCCGCACACCGCGGCCGTGGTAGACACGCGCCGTGGGAACGCTCGCGACGCTCACGCCCGCCGATCGGCTCCCGCGGGGCGGGGTCGCGACGCTCGCCGCGGGCGCGTACCTCTCGGCCGCCACGGTGCGCGACCTCGGGGTCCACGGCTTCGACGCGTGGGCGCTGGTGACCACCACGCTGTCGTTCGGCATCCTCGGGCTGCGCGCCTCGCCGGAGCGGCGCGCCTGGATGGCGAGCCTGGTCCTCCTCGTGGGGTCGATCGGGGTGGGGGGCGGCAACCGCGCGTTCGCTTCGATCGGCGTGCTCGTCGCGTTCGGCGTCGTGGCGCGGCGGATCGCGGGCGTTCTCGGCCCGGGCGGGCTCTCCGAGACACGCGCGCTGCCGGTCGGGCGCGTCCTCGCGCTCCTCGGCACCCTGTGCGGCGCCTCCGCGCTGGTGTTCGCGGCGGACGGGCTCGGCGCGGGTCTCCCGTGGGCGCGGGAGAGCCTCCTCCTCGGGCTCCCGGTCACCTCGGGCGCGCTCGCGATCCTCTGGGTGGCGATCGCGCGCGCGCGACGCGGCGCTTTCGAGCTCGGCGTCCCACACAAGGCGTTCGCGCTCCTCGGCGCTTTCACGGCTGTCCTCTCCCTCGTGACGGTGGCTGCCGTGGCGCTCGCCGGCCCGGACGACCTCGGCCCGGCGCGCGCGCATGGGCTGCGCCTCGCCTGCGTCGGCCTCGGAGCCGGCGCCGCGGCGGTGACCGAGCTCGACCTGCGCGCGGAGCTCCTGTTCTACCCGCGGCTCGCGCGGTGGATCGGCGCGGCGCTCCTGGTCGCCGCGCCCGTCATGCTCCTCACGATCGGCTCCGCCGTGGAGGTCTTTGGCGCGTCCCCGCTCGGCGCCGCGCTCGCGGCCAGCGTCGCCGCGTTCGCGTGCGGTGTGCTCGTCCCGCGCATCGCGCGCCTCTTCATCGACGGGACCGACGCGCACATCGAGGCCGCCGTCCACGCCCGCGGGGCGCTCCACTTCGACGAGCCGGAGGTCGTGATCGCCGGCGTGATCACGCGGCTCCGCGAGCCGTTTAGCGAGGGCGAGGCGCTCTCGAGCACGAGCCCCTGCCCGGTCCTCTTCACGCCGGATCCCGGCACGGCGTGGCAGGTCGACCTGGCCGGCTACCTCCACGCGCGCGCCGTGCCGTGGCCCGTCGCGATCGCCGACCTCGCTCACGAAGAGCCGTTCCGCCTGCTCGACGTGCGCGTGCTCCGCACCCTCGAGGTGCGCCGCCCCGATCTCCGCCCCGCGCTGGCGTGGATGGAGAGCGAGGGCTTCGCCTTCGTGGTCGCGGTCGCGCGCGAGGGCGAGGCCGACGCGCTGCTCGCGATGCCCGAGCGTGGGCGGCGTGGGAGCCTCGGCATCGACGAGGCGGTCGCCACGAAGGAGCTCGCCGACCAGCTCGCGTGGGCCTCGGCGTTCCGCTCGCGCTTCGATCGGGGGCTCCTCCGCGAGGCCGAGCTCAAGCGCGAGCTCGACGCCGCCACGGAGCGCGTGCTCCGGCTGGAGCGCGAGCGCGACCTCATCGCCCGGAGGGATATCCTCCACACGACGCGCCTCGCGGAGCCCGTCGTGGGCGTGTACGCCGGGGCTGCGCGCATGGCCGAGGACGCGCTCGACCAGCGCGCGCGCCTCGACGCGCCCACGGTCGTCCTCGCGCGGATCGGCATGGACGCGATCGCCCACATCGCCCGCGCGCACCTCGCGGGCGCGCGCCGCGCCGGGCCGTTCGTGGTCGTGGACGGCACGCAGTCACGCGAGCACGATCCGGCGCGCTGGAAGGACGCGGCGACGTCGCCCCTCGCGCTGGCGCACGGGGGCCTCATCGTGCTGCTCGACGGCGCGGCGCTGCCCTCCGAGGTTCAGAGGTTGATCGGGGAGGCGCTCGCGGAGCGCCGCGGCCCCTGGCCGGGCGCGACGTCGCTCGACGTGCTGCCCTGGCTGGTCACCTCGCGCGATCCGTCGATCGTCGCGGCGGAGCTGGAGCCCGCCCTGCTCGCACGCCTGCACGACGCGCTGGCGTCCGTCGTCTCGCTCCCGCGCCTGGCGCACCGGCAGGAGGATCTGAGGGCGATCTTCACGGATCGCCTCGCGCGCGAGGGCCTCAGGCAGCGCGGGCGGCCGGTCGGGCTGGACGACGGGGCGTTCCTCCTCCTGTCGGAGCACCTCTTCGCGGGGGAGGACCGCGAGCTCGCGCTCGTGATGTCGCGGCTCGTCGCCACGCTGGATGGCGACGTCGTGCGGGCGGACGACGTGCGGCGGCTGGGGCTTGCGGCGCTGGCGAGCGATACGCCGAACCTGCGGCTGGTGCGCTGACGGCGGGAAGCGGGCGGGCGACAGCGGACGGCGACGGCGCAAGTTCTTGAAACACCACGGGATGTCTGGGAAGATCAGGGTCATGGACGCCCCTCCCAGCCGCCGGCCCTCGCTGGACGCGCCCGTGAAGGCGGGGGACGTGCTCGCGGGCGCGTTCTGAGCACCCGATGACCGCACGCTCCCTCCCGTTCGTCCGGCTCGGAATGCTCCTCGCGGGCCGCGGCCCGCTGTTCTTCGTCTCGCTCGGCCTGTCGCTCGTGATCGTGGGCTGGGCCGCGACGCGCGCGCTCGTCCTCGCGAAGGCCGGCAACGCGAACGCGCTCCTCGCGGTGCCTGCGGCGTGCTCGTCCGCGCTCGTCTGGGGGACGGCGATCCTCGTCGCGTTCGGGGCCTCCGTGCAGGCACTGCGGCGCGATCGCGCCGAGGGCATCGTCGCCCTGATGGCGTCGCGCGGCGCGCTCGGGCGTTACCTGTTCGCGCGCGTCTCCGGCCTCGCCACCCTCCTGTTCGTGATCCTCGGCGGCGGCGCTCTGGTGAGCGGCCTCGCGTGCACCTTCGCCGCGATGGAGCTCTCCGTCGCGCTCGAGGCGCTCGGCGCGACGGGGGCGTCGGTGGCGTACGGCGCCGCGGCGTCCGTCACGCTCGCGCTCGTGTGCTTCGCGGCGCTGGGCACGCGCTCCCGAGGCGGCGGCTACGTCCGGCTCGCGGCGATCCTGTTCATCCCGGAGCTCCTCCAGCAGTTCCTCGTCGATCTCGTCCCTGACGCGTGGCGCGAGCTCCTCTCGATCCCGGAGGCCCTCGTCGCGCTCCGGAGTGCGCTCACGCCGCACGCCTTCGATCCGTTCCGGCTCGGGCGCGCGGTCGTGCTGCTGGTGTTCGTCTGTGGCATCGCGCTCGTGGTCATCAAGCGCGAGCTCGCGTCGCTCGAGGCGGAGGCCGGCCGGTGATCCGCGCCAAGGGTCTACGGGCGATCGGCCCGCGCAAGGGCGGCCCCGCGGCGGTCCTGTCGGACGTGACCCTCGAGATCGAGCCCGGCCTCACATGCCTCCTCGGCACCGCCGAGGACGGCGGGCCGCTCTTCCTCGACATCGCCGCGGGGCTCGTCCGGCCCAGCGCGGGCTCCGTCGACGTCCTCGGCGGGCCGCCGGCGGCTGCCCGCGCGCGGATCGCCCACGTCCCCCACGAGGTCGCGCTCCCCGAGGCGCTCACCGTCTCGGAGATCCTCACGCTGGGGCGACAGCTCCGGCGCGCCCCCACGAAGAATCACGGCGAGCTCCTCGCACGGCTGGGCATCGCGCACCTCGCCACCCGCCGCGCGAGCAGCCTGGCTCGGGCCGAAGCTCGATCGGTCGCGCTGGCCGCGGCGGTGCACGCGGAGACCGAGGTGCTCCTCCTCGACGAGCCTTTCGCGGACGCGAGCCTCGAGACGCCCGCGCGCCTGGGCGAGGTCCTCCGGGAGCGAGCGCGCGCGGGGGCCAGCGTGGTCGTGGCGACGGCGTCCACGCGACCTCCGCTCGCGTTCGAGACGACGTGGCTGCTCTCTCGCGGCGTCGTCTTCTCCGTGAACGGCTCGGAGCCCATCGCGCTGGCACGGGAGGCGAGGCTGCGGGTGGTCACGCCCGACGCGCGGGCTCTCTCCGCCGCGCTCGGGGCCCTCGAGGAGGACGCCGCTCCGCGCGAGCTCACGATCGGCGACGGCCACGTCGTCCTCGTGGGGCCCGACATCCTCGCGCTCGCGCGTGCACTCGGCGCGGCGGTCTGCAGCTCGGCGGCGCGCGTCGTGGCCGTGGTCCCGGAGCTCGCGTCCGTCGATGGGCTCAAGGAGGCTGCCCTCTCTCAGACGGCGCGTTCCTCCGTCCCGCCCGCCGCCGCGAGGCGCGCCGAGGTCGCGGGCTCCACCGGGGACCCGACATGATGGCTGCACTCTACAAACTTCCGATCGCGCGCCTGGGCCGATCCTGGGCCACGCTTCTCGCGGCCGTGGCGTGGACGCTCCTCGCGCTCGTCCCTGCCCTGTCGGTGCGGCGGCACCAGGGCCACGCGTACACGGCGCTGTCGGGCGCCTTCTCGGAGATCACGCTCCCCCTGGTCGTCTTCGGCCTCACAGGGCGCGTCCTCGCGGGCGGGAACATGAAGGACGCGATCCGGCCGCTCGTCGGCCTGGGCGCGGCGCCGGCACAGGCCGCCGTGTCGATGACCACGACGGCGATGCTCGCCGGGGCGCTCGCGGGCGCGCTGCAGGGCGCGCTCGTGGCGGCGGTGGCGCACGGACCGGGCGATCCGCCGCTCGCGTGGGACGTCCTGACGAGCGCCGAGGTGGGCGCGCTCGGCGGGGCCGCGTACGCGGCGCTGTTCGCCTTCGGATCCACGTTCGGCGGCGCCGTGGGGAGGAGCGTGCTCCTCGGCGCCGACTGGGTGCTCGGAGCGAGCGGATCGGGGGCCTTGCTGTTTCCGCGGGGGCACGTGCGGAGCCTGCTCGGGGGCGAGCTGGCGGGGTTCGCGATGAGCCAGCGCGCGAGCTTCGGGGCGCTGATGGTGCTGACGGGGCTCTTCGGCGCGATGGCGGTGGGTCGGACGCGACGCTGAAGGAGGGTATACCCAGGTATACCCGGACGGCGGACGGCGGCCCTCCGTCCCTACCCGGGGATGGCCGCGAGCAGCCGCTCCCGCGCCGCCGCCCCGAGATCCAGCGCGCGGCCCCGGAGCTCGAACCGCCCGTCCTCCTGGCGCTTCGCCGCGTGCACCTTCACGCGGATCGACAGCGCCACCGCCGCCTGGTCCTCGGCCGCCCCCACGAGGAGCCCCTCGAGCCGCGACCCGGGCGGCGACGGCGTCGTCGACAGGAGGGTGATCCTGTCGCCCGCCAGCGAGACCACGTCCGCCTCCCCGCCCTTCTGCCACCGGATCACGATCCCTTCCTCCCGCGGCCCATCTCCGCCCGCGCCTCGCGATCCGCCGTCTTCCGCGCGATCTCCTGCCGCTTGTCGCCCTTCTTGCGCCCCTTGCCGAGCCCGAGCTCGACCTTCACGAACCCGTTGCGGAGGAAGAGCTTGAGCGGAACGAGCGTGAGCCCCTCGCGCGCGAGCGCCGCGCCGATCCGCTCGATCTCCCGCTTGCGCACGAGGAGCTTGCGCGCGCGCCGCGGCTCGTGCGGGAAGGCGCTGGCGTGCGAGAAAGGTGCGACATACATCTGCTTCAGCCACAGCTCGCCCTGCTCCACCACCGCGTACGCGTCCACGAGCTCGATCTTGCCCGCGCGGATCGACTTCACCTCGCTGCCCACGAGCGCGAGCCCGGCCTCGAACGTCTCCTCGATGGCGTAGTCGAACGACGCGCGGCGGTTCTTCGCGATCAGGCCCTCGCCCGCCTGCCGCTCCTTCGTCGCGCGCGCCTCGACCACGGCGCCTCCTTACCACACGAAACGCGCCTAGAATCGCGCGCATGACCTTCCGTCTCTCTCCTCCCCGCATCGCGACGTGGCGACGCACACGGACGCACGAGCTCGCCGACTACGGCGTGTTCACCGTGCAGCGCCACGAGATGGAGGACGGCGCCGGCAAGCCGAGGCGTGCCGTCCACTGCTTCACCTGCCCCGACTGGTGCAACGTGATCGCCCTCACCCCCGCCGACGAGGTCGTGATGATCTGGCAGTACCGCTTCGGCACCGACACGATGACGCTCGAGGTGCCGGGCGGGGTCATCGATCCGGGCGAGGATCCCGCCCTCGCTGCCGAGCGCGAGCTCCGCGAGGAGAGCGGGTTCGCCGCCGACGGGTTCGAGCTCCTCGTGGCCACCGAGCCGAACCCCGCGCTCCAGGGGAACCGCTGCTTCACCTACCTCGCCCGGGGCGCGCGCCCCGCGTTCGAGACCGAGTTCGACGATCTGGAGGAATGCGAGCCCGTCCTCGTCCCGCTGGACGCGCTGCCGCGTCTCCTCGACGAGGGGGCGGTCACCCACGCCCTCGTGCTCTGCGGACTCGAGCGCCTGCTCAGGAGGCGCGCGCTCCGCTGATCACCAGGGCGCCTCGTCCTCCAGGAGATCGCTCTCGTCGAGCAGATCGTCGGCCGCGAAACCCAGGGGCCGATCCGTGTCGCCTGGCTCCGTGCGCGCCGCCGCCGGGAGGTCGTCGCGGCGCGAGAGCCTGAGCTCGGACTCGGACCTCCGCGAGGGAGGCGCGCGCCCGGGCGCGGGCTGGGTGCGGGGCACCGTGATTTCCTCGACGTCCTTGGAGAGGAGCTCACGAAGGAACAGCCGCTCATCGCCCACGCCGAGGCCGAGCGACAGCCGTCTCAGCTCGAAGGCCATCTGCCCCGCGTCCGCGTACCTATCGCGAGGGTCGACCGCCATCGCCCGCACCATGATCGCGGAGAGCTCGTCCGGGAACGAGCGCATGCCGGTCATCTCCAGGATGCCGTCGCGCGCCATCCCGAGCGCCTCGCGACCGTCGACACGCGGGGAAAAGCGCGGCCCGACGAGCATCTCGTGGAGGATGAGCCCCACGGAGAACACGTCGCTCTCGGCGGTCGCGCCCTCTCCGCACGCGACCTCCGGAGACATCGAGGCGCAGCGACGCGCGACGCTGCGCAGGCTCCGCACGTCGGTCGAGATCTGACGCGCCTCCGCGAGCTCGAAGTCGGTCACCTTCACCTCGCCCGCGATCGACAGCAGCACGTCGCGCATCGAGAGGTCACCGTGCACCACCTGGAGCGCGTAGCCATCCTGGTCGACGGCGCGCCTCGCGGCCGCGAGTCCCTCGGCCACCTCGAGCGCGATGAAAACGGCGAGGTCGAGTGACACGCGCACGCCCGCGCTCCGCAGCTTGTCCATGAGCGCCGAGAGCGTGATCCCCTCCACGAGCTCGCCCGTGCGCACCGTCTGCCCGCACTCGACGCCGAGGTCGAACATCTGCGCGACGTTGGGGTGACGCACCATGGCCGCGCGCGTCGTGGCGCGCCGGATCACGTGAAAGGCGAGGTCGCGATCGTCCGACGCGACGGCGTCGAACACCTTCGCGGCGACGGCGTGCGACACACCGTAGGGCCCCTCCGTCCTGCCCCGGAACACCGTCGCGAGGGAGCCACGCCCGAGCGGAGGCCCGAGGGTGATCCAGCGACCCGGGCCAAGCGGTACGTGGGAGAAAGGGGCGTGCGCCTGGACGGCATGAGACATCAGGCATCCGCTGGTGCAACCCGCGGGCCGGAAGCACGAGGTGCGGCTAACCCCTCGTAAACCGGCGCGTTGCACGCCACGCCTGGTCCGCCGGGGATCCAGAGACCTGATCTACGAATGGATCCATGGGTTTATGTAGACCGATGCCCACGGTGTAAGCAGGTCGCGCACGTCCGGAGACACGTCGAGCGATGCTATCCTGCGCGAGCGATGCTCCCGCACCCCCCTCCGTCCCGGCACGTGCTCGTGTGCGTGAACGAGCGTGATCCAGCGTCACCCCTCGGCACCGGATGCGGCGCGCGCGGAGAGGCGCTCTACGCCTCGTTGAAGGACCTCGTGACGTCGCGTGGAGCACAGCGCGACGTGTGGATCACGCGGACGCACTGCCTCGGGATCTGCCCGCGCGCGGGCGCCACGTGCGTGACCCTCGACGCGAGCGGCGAGCGGCGCGTGCTCTCCGGGGTCGAGCGCGCGGACGCCCAGGCGCTGCTCCTGCCCGATCCCGCCCACGAGGAGCGCATCGCCACAGCCGAGCTTCTCGACCTGCTCCGCGACCTCGAGGAGCTGCAGGCCGGCAAGGTGATCGATCTCGCCCGACGCCTGCGCCCGGGGCTGACGGACGAGGACATCCGGAACCCGCACGACTTCCCCGAGCTCGCGGATCCGGACTGGCACTACGCCGACGGCGTCCTCACCGGGATCCAGAGCGTCAGGAGCGCCATCGCCGCACGGGCGAGACGCAGGAGCGCGGAGAACCGCGAGCGATGACGAAGAAGACACCGAAGAAGGCGACCGGACCGTTCGCGGCCCTCGACGGGATGCGCGAGAAGATCGCGGCCAAGCAGGAGCCCGCGGCGAAGCGCCCTCCCCCTCCCCCACGTCCGCCCCGGGGCGATCGCGCGGCCGACCCGGGCGTGGACGATCTCAGCTTCCACCGCCTGATGAGCGGCGTCGTGCCGCTCGACAAGAAGAACGATCGCGTGCCGCGGACCAGCGCCAGGGCAGAGAGCGGCCTCGAGGAGCGCAAGCAGAGGGCCGAGGCGCTGCAGCGCGACGAGGACCGAGGGGTCGCCGAGAAGCTGCGGGCGCTGGTGGACGAGCCGGTCCGCTTCGAGGTCACCGACGACGGGGCGTACGCGGAGGGTCGTCGCCCCGAGGTCGATCGGGCCCTGCTGCGCCAGCTTCGACACGGCGGCTTCCCCGTCGACGCCCGGCTCGATCTCCGCGGGGCGACCGTCCGCGACGCGGAGGAGCGCCTCGGGGTCTTCCTCGCCGGGCAGAGGTCCCACGGCGAGCGATGCGTCCTCGTGGTCCACGGCAAGGGGGAGCCGGCGCCCGGCGGCCGCGGCGTCCTTCGCGGCGAGATGAGCGCGTGGCTGTCCCAGGGCGCGGCGCGCCAACACGTCGCGGCCTTCGCCACGGCCCGGGGCCCGGATGGCGAGCCTGGAGCGACCTACGTCCTCCTCGCCCGCTGACCCCGTTTTCCCGGAAAAAGAGCCGAGGCCGCGATTGCCCTTTCGGGAAAGCGCAGCTAATACCTGGGCGGGCAAATCCGGGAGCTTCCGCATGGTCGACAAGGCGAACACAATCTGGCTCGACGGCGAGTTCGTGCCGTGGGACGCGGCCAACGTCCACGTCCTCACCCACTCCCTCCACTACGGGCTCGGCGCGTTCGAGGGGATCCGGGCGTACAAGCGGCAGAACGGCACCCACGTCTTCCGCCTGCGCGAGCACATCGACCGCCTCTTCGACACCTGCAAGCTCACGCTCCTCGCGCCGCGCTTCACGAAGGAGCAGATGATCGAGGTCTGCTGCGAGACCTTGCGCCGCAACGGCATGGAGGAGGGGTACCTCCGGCCGATGATCTTCATGGGCGAGGGCGCGATGGGGATCTACGCGCCGAACAACCCCGTGCGCGCGCTCGTCGTCGCGTGGAAGTGGGGCGCCTACCTCGGCGAGGAGGCGCTCAAGCAGGGGATCCGCGCGAAGCTGAGCTCCTTCGCGCGACACCACATCAACGTGAGCCTCGCGAAGGCCAAGATGATGGGGCAGTACACGAACAGCGTGCTCGCCAAGCGCGAGGCCAAGTTCGGCGGCTACGACGAGGCGATCCTCCTCGACGCGAACGGATATGTCAGCGAGGGCTCGGGCGAGAACATCTTCATCGTGAAGCGTGGGGTGCTGCAGACGCCCGACCTGTCCTCGTCCATCCTCGAGGGCATCACGCGCGACACCGTCATCACGCTCGCGCGGGAGATGGGGCTCGCCGTCGAGGAGACGCGCATCACCCGCGACCAGCTCTGGCTCGCCGACGAGGTGTTCTTCACCGGGACCGCCGCGGAGATCACGCCGGTGCGCGAGATCGACAACCGGCCGATCGGCGAGGGCACGGTCGGGCCCATCACGCGCCGCATCCAGGAGCGGTTCTTCGACGTCGTGCGCGGCGGCGACACGGCACACGTCGAGTGGCTGACGAAGGTCTGAGGCGGTTGCGCGCCCTCCTCCCCGCCCTCCTCCTGGGCATCTCCGCCTGCGGGGAGAACGGGGCCGGTGGGGGCGGGGGCCGCGTGGAGGCGCCGGTACAGCCGGCCCGGTCGGGCGCTCCGGCGCACGCGCCCGAGTTCGAGGACGCGGCGTGGGGCAGGTTCCACAGCCAGCGCTTCCAGCTCACGATCCCGCTCCCGGAGGGGCGGTCGTGGATCATCGACGATCACAAGGGGCGCGAGCTGGTGGCGACCCACGCGCACACGAAGTCGCGGCTCGTCGTGTACGGTCACCACGAGGACGATCTGATGAACCGCGCGCGATGCGAGGAGCGCGCGCGCGCCCTCGGACTCGTGCCCGACGAGGCGAGGCTCTCCACGGTGGAGCGCGCGGTGGCGATCGGCCCGGACGCCTACGACACCGGCGTGTGGGTCGCCGTCGAGCGGCGGGCGGAGCCGCGCGCGAAGGCCGCCCCTGGGCCGAAGGCGGACGGGCCGCTCACGGGCCACCTGTTCCTCTTCTCGGCGTTCGTGCGACGGTGTCTCTTCGTGCACCTCGCGACGGAGGTGCCGCGCGCAGGCGACGAGGCGGTCCTGTCCTCACGGCTCGCGGTGGCGCGCGTCAAGCTCCTCGGCGGCATCAAGGTGGACCCGCCGCGGACCGGCGACGAGCTCCCGCGGGAGAAGACGCCGCGATGACGTCCGCGCCGCGCGCCCTCGACACGGCCGTGACGATCGAGACGCCCGAGCACATCGCGTTCGAGTACCGCGTCGCGGGGCCCGCGCGCAGGGCCGTGGCGCACGTGCTCGATCTCCTGCTCTGCTACGGGGTCTTCGCGATCGTGGCGGTCGCCCTGACGGCCGCGATCCTCGGCGCGTCGGTCCTCGGCGAGATCTCGGATCTGGCCAAGGCGAGCGTCGGCGTCCTGCTCGTCCTCCTGTTCTTCGTTCAGTGGCTCTACTTCCTCCTGTGGGAGGCCCTCCGCGGCACCACGCCCGGCAAGATGGCCCTCGGCCTCGCGGTCGTCACCACGAACGGCCGACCGATCGGCTTCCGCGAGGCCGCGCTCCGCAACCTCCTCAGGGCCGCGGACGCGCTGCCGACCGCGTACGTCGTGGGCGTGGCGTGCCAGGCCATGACGGAGCGGTTCCAGCGGCTCGGCGATCTCGTGGCCGGCACGATGGTCATCCTCCCGGAGCGCCCCGCGGCGAAGCGCGCGCTGGCGCTCCACCCGCCCGCGACGCCGCAGGAGCTCGACATGGTCCCGGCGCACGTCACCCTGGATCCGGAGGAGCGCGCCGCGATCGAGCTGTTCCTCCGTCGCAGGGGCGATCTCGGCCAGGCGCGCTCCCTCGAGCTTGCGGAGATGGTCGCGCCAAGGCTCGCGGCGCGGTTCGGTGTGCCGCTCCGCGATCCGGTCCGCTTCCTCGCGCTGCTCCACGATCGCGCGACCCGCGCCGGCCGCGACGAGGAAGCGCCGCCCTCGTCCCGCGACGCGCCGCCCTCGTCCATGAGGGCCGCATGAGCCGCACGGACCGCATCGGCCGGAGCGCCGCGTGACCCGCGTCTCGCGCCTCACCGAGCGCGCCTTCGTCGAGGCGCGCTCGCGCGAGTGGGAGGAGCTCGACGTCCTCGCGCAGAAGTGCAAGCGCGGCATCCGCCGCCTGCAAGCGGGCGACGCCGCGCGGCTCTCCCCGCTGTACCGCAACGTGTGTGGCGATCTCGCGCGCGCGCAGTCGGCACGGTACACCGCCTCGCTCGTCGACTACCTGCAGGGCCTGGTGGCGGAAGGGCACACGCTCCTCTACGGGCCGCACGCGTCGCCGCGGCGGGGTCGAGCGGAGGGGGCGCTCGTCGCGTTCCCTCGGGCGCTTCGCCGACGCGGCCGCGCGATGGGGATCGCGCTCGCCCTCTTCGTCGTCCCGATGCTCCTCGGCCTCGGACTCACGCTGCGCGATCCGGCGTTCGCCTTCCAGCTCGCGCCCGAGAGCATGCTCCGCCCGCTCGCGGAGGCCTACGCGGAGGGCTTCGCGAAGGGGCGCGACGCGGGCGAGGGCGTCATGATGGCGGGCTTCTACGTGAACAACAACGTCGGGATCGCGCTCCGCTGCTTCGCGCTCGGGGTCTTCGGCGGCGTGGGATCGGCGATCTACCTCGTCCACAACGGGCTCTCCATCGGCGCGATCCTGGGCTACGTCACGTCTCAGGGCGCGGGCGCGAACATCCTCACGTTCGTGCTCGGGCACGGCGCGTTCGAGCTCGGCGCGATCATCATCTCCGGAGGCGCCGGGCTCTCGCTCGGGTGGGCCCTCGTGGCGCCCGGGGACAGGACGCGCGTCGCGTCGGTCCGGCTCGTGGCGCCGGATCTCTTCGTGATCGTGTGCGGGGCGTCGGTGATGCTGCTCGTCGCCGCGGGGCTGGAGGCGTTCTGGTCACCCTCGAGCCTCCCGTCGGAGGTGAAGCACGTCGCGGGCGCCGTCTTCCTCTTGCTCGTGTGCGCCTACCTGGGCCTCGCGGGGCGAGGAGCCCCGGCCTCCTCCGAGGAGGCGGGGCCATGATCGCCGAGCGCGCGCGCGTGGTCGTGAGGAGGCGCGGCGTGCTCGACGTCCTCGACCTCGCCGTCCGCTTCGTGACGCACCACGCGGGCCCGTTCGCGAGGCTGTCCGCGTGGGCGATCCTGCCGGCCGCGTCCCTGTGCTGGGCGCTGGGCAGCCAGATCTCGTGGTGGCTCGGGTGGACGGCGGCGATCACGCTCGGCGCCTTCGCGGAGATCCCCTTCCTGCTCCACGCGAGCCAGGCCGTCTTCACGGACAGCGTGTCCACGCGTGGGATCGCTCGCCAGACGGCGCAGCACGCGGGCGGCGTCCTCGGCGCGCGGCTCCTCGGGGCGTGCGCGATCGCGATGGGCGCCACGTTCCTCGTCCTGCCGGGGTTCTGGCTCGCGATCGCGTTCTTCTACGTCGCGGAGGTGCGGCTCCTCGAGCGGCTGCCGGTGAGCGCGGCCATCGTCCGCGCGCAGAAGATCGCGAGCGCGTCGTTCGGCGAGGCGCTCGCGGGCTGGGTGTTCCTGCTCGCGTTCCAGGCGGGGGCCGTCCTCGTGTTCGATCTCGCGGGGCGGTCCATCGTCGTCGATCTCCTGCAGTTCGAGGCGCCCGAGCCACTGTGGGAGTCGGGTGGGAGCCTCTTCGCGATGGCGGGCTTCTGGGCCTTCGTGCCGTTCGGGGCGACCGCCCGCTTCCTCCTCTACCTCGACGCGCGCACGCGCACCGAGGGCTGGGACGTGCAGACGCGCTTCTTCGCGATGGCCCAGCGCGACCTCGAGGAGGAGGCGACGTGAGGACCGCTCGCCTGGCCGCCGTCGTGGCCGCGCTCCTCCTCACCGCGCCGGCGAGCGTGGCACGCGCCGATCCGGAGGCCTCGCGCCAGGCGGCCCTGTCGGGCGATGCCGTCGCGTTCTGCTCGACGCCGAAGCTCCCGCTGTCCGCGGAGTCGCTCGAGCTGTGCCACCTCGCGAAGGAGATACCCGCGTGTGAAGGCCTTGCGAAGGCCTGCGACGAGGCCCTGGCGCCGAAGCCGAAGCGGAGCGCCGGGGCAGGGTGGCTGGATACCCTCGCGCCCCTCGGGTACGCGCTCGGGCGCGCGCTCCTGTGGATCTTCGTGGCCGGCGTCGCGGCCGCCCTGCTCGTGCCCATCGTGCGCGGCATCCTCGCGTGGGCGCGATCCCGGAGGGCACGTGACTTCCCGGAGGCGCGCGCGCGCCAGGCCAGGGTCCGGACCGATCCCGCGGCCCTCGCCCCGGCGCTCCGCCGCGAAGCGCGCGAGATCCTCGGCCGGGCCGAGACCGCGGAGTCGACGGGGGCCCTCGGCGAGGCGATCGCGCTCTACCTCGCGGCGGCCCTCCGCGCGCTCGACGAGCGCGGCCACATCGCCCTCGCGCGGCACCGCACCAACGGGGAGTACGTGCGCGCGTGCCAGGACGCCGCCCTGCGGCGCCCGCTCGCCGAGATGACCCTCGCCGCCGACGCGATCGAGTTCGGCGGCAGGGCCCCCGATCCGGATCGGGCACGCGCGGTGGGCGATCGCGCGCGCGCACTCCTCCGCGCGCTGTCCTTCCTGACCGTGCTCGCCGCCTTGCCGGGCCTCGCGTGTGCGGGGAGGGGTGGGACGAAGCGCGCGGTCGACGATCCCGCGGGCCTCGAGGTCTTCCGGGAGATCGCGCGGGGGGAGGGGTACGCCGTGCAGGGCCTGGGCGGATCCATCGCGACCCTCCCCATCCCGAAGGAAGGCGAGAAGACGTTCCTGCTGGTGCTCGACGCGTCGAGGGTGCAGCTGTCGGACGACGCCTCGAGCCGCCTCCTCCGGTGGGTCGGCGCGGGCGGTTCGCTTCTCCTCCTCGGTGAGCCGGCGAGGTGGCCGAAGGCGCTGGGCGCGAAGCCGCGCGCCACGGGATCACGTGACGTGACGGTCCAGGTCGACGACGGGGAGGTGTTTCACGATGTCACCGTCCGCGTCAGCCAGCCTGGCGCCCTCACGTGGCCCGGGGCCGAGGCGATCGCCGTCGCGGGCGGGGAGCCGTTCGCGGCGCGGGTCGCGCTCGATCGCGGCGTGATCGTGGGACTGGCGCGCCCCGACCCCTTCACCAACGTCGGGCTGTCGCAGGAGGGCGCGGGCGACGTCGCGATGGCGCTCGTCGAGCAGGCCCGGCCGGTCGACGGCACCGAGATCCGCGTCGCGCGTCCGGAAGACGGCGTCACGCCGCCGGGCAACCCGCTCTCCGCGCTCTCGCGCGCGGGCCTCTCGGTGGGCCTCGTCCACGCGGTCCCCTTCCTCGCGCTCCTGTTCCTCCACGCCGGGATCCGGCACGCCCGCGCCCGGCCCGCGCCCGAGCCGACCCGGCGCGCGTTCGTGGAGCACGTCCGCGCGACGGGTGCATTCTACATGAAGGCGCGCGCCCACGAGCACGCGGTCCACGAGTACGCGAAGCATGCGCGCGAGGTGCTCCGCGCGCGGGCGCCGCGCGACGCGACCCTGGCGCAGTACGTCGCGTGGCGCGCGAACGTGCCGGAGCGGGAGGTGACCCGCCTCCTCGAGCCGAGGACGCCGGGGATCACCAGGAAGGGCGCCGCGGCCCACATTCGCGCGGTTCGTGATCTGCTCGACCGCGCGGCCGAGCCGAAAGAGAGGACGAGAGCGTGAACTCCACCGTGTTCCAGGAGACGTTCCAGAGGCTGTCCGCCGAGATCGAGAAGGCCATCGTGGGCCAGCCCGATCTCGTGCACGGGCTCCTCGTCGCGGTCGTGGCGGGCGGCCACGTCCTCATCGAGGGCGCGCCAGGCCTGGGGAAGACCCTGGTCGTGCGCGCGCTCTCCCAGGTGTCCGGCCTGGGGTTCAAGCGGGTGCAGTTCACGCCGGACCTCATGCCTGGCGACGTGACGGGCTCGTCGATCTACGACCGGCAGACGGGCGGGTTCACGTTCGTGCCCGGCCCGGTGTTCACGCAGCTCCTCCTCGCGGACGAGATCAACCGCGCCCCCGCCAAGACCCAGAGCGCCCTCCTCGAGGCGATGCAGGAGCACCAGGTGACGACCGACGCGACGACGCGCGCGCTCCCACGTCCCTTTCTCGTCATCGCCACGCAGAACCCCATCGAGTCGCAGGGCACGTACCCGCTGCCGGAGGCCCAGCTCGACCGCTTCCTCCTCAAGCTGACGATGCAGAACCCGCCGGCGGACGTCGAGGCCGAGATCGTCAAGCGCCACGCGGCGGGCTTCGACCCGCAGGAACTCTCCCACCTCGAGGCCGTCGCGAAGGACGCCGAGCTCATCGCGATGGGGAAGCTGGCGCTCCGCGTGCGCATCGACGACGCGGTGACGAGGTACATCGTCGACCTCGTGGGGCGCACCCGGAACGATCGCCAGCTCGAGCTCGGCGCCTCGCCGCGCGCGTCGATCTCGATGCTGCGCACGGCGCAGGTCGTCGCCGCGGCCGCGGGCCGCGACTTCGTGACGCCGGACGACGTGAAGGCGATGGCGCGGCCCGTCCTCCGTCACAGGGTCCTCCTCCATCCCGACGCGGAGCTCCAGGGGATCACCGTCGAGGAGCGGATCGAGGACATCCTCAGGAGCGCGCCCGTGCCGCGCGTCGCCTCGTAGATGCTCGTCCCCACGCGACGGATGGTCGTGCTCGCGGGCCTCGCGGCGGGAATCGCCGGCGTTGCCGGGCTCGTGCCGGCGCTGATGCCCGCGGCGTGGACGCTCGACGGCCTGCTCCTCCTCTCGGGGGCGGCCGACCTCGCCCTGGCGCTCGGTCACAGGCTACGGATCGAGCGCAAGACACCCCAGATCTGGAGCCTCGGGCGGCGCAACCGGATCGAGCTCACGATCCAGAACCGGTCCGGCCGGCGCCTCCGCGGGACCGTCATGGATGATCCGACCGCGGACACCGAGTCGTTCGATCTCCCCCTCTCGCTCGACCTCCCGGCGCGCGGCGAGGTCAAGCTCGGCTACGAGGTCGTCCCGCGTAGGCGAGGTCGACGCGAGCTCGGCGCCGTGACGGTGCGCTACGGGGCGCCGCTCGGCCTCGTGATGCGGCAGGAGAAGGTCGACCTGCCCGAGCACGTCGACGTGTACCCCGACGTGCACGCCGCGCGCGAGCTCGCGATGCTCCGCCGCCAGGGAAGGAAGGACGCGCGCGTCGGCTCGCTCCGCGTCCGCGGCGGGGACACGGAGTTCGAGCGCCTCCGCCCGTACAGCGTGGGCGACGAGATGCGCCACGTCGACTGGCGCGCCACGGCCCGTCGCGACGACCTCATCGTCCGCCAGTTCCAGGCCGAGTCCGATCAGAACATCGTCTTCGCGATCGACATCGGCCGAAGCATGCGCGAGAAGAGCGGCGCGCTCGACGCCGTCGACTGGGCCCTCAACGCGGCCCTGCTCTGCGCGGACGTCGCGATCCGCGGCGGCGACAAGGCGGGCCTGCTCACCTTCGACGAGCTTCCGCGCGCGTTCGTGAAGCCCCAGGGAGGCCGCCGCGGCGCGACGCGCCTCGTGTCCTCCGTGTTCGACCTGGAGTCCACGCTGCACGCCACGGACTACCGCGCCGCGATGGCGTACCTGAAGACCAAGCTCCGCGCGCGATCCCTGCTCGTGATCCTCACGCGCGTCCTCGAGCCGCAGACCGCCAAGGAACTCGCCTCCGCGGTGCGCGTCCTCCTCCCCACGCACCTCCCCCTGTGCGTCTTCCTGCGCGAGCCTGCCCTCGGGGCGCTCGCGACTGGCGACGGGTCGGCGGGCAGGGACGAGGACGCCTTCGCGATGGCCGCCGCGGCGGAGGCGCTGACGTTCCGCGAGGGGCTCCTCAGGCGGATCCGCCGCGAGGGCGCGCTCGTACTCGACGCGAGGCCCGAGGACGTCACGATGGCGCTCGTGTCTCGCTACCTCGAGGTGAAGGCGCGACGGCTCTTGTGAGCCGCGCGCCCGGAGGGGTACCGCGAGGTACGTCGGGGCGCGACCGCAGCGCGCCGTCGTTCACTTCTTCTTGAAAACCAGCACGCCCTTCTTGGCGGGCGACGGATCGGTGACCTTGACGGTCGACTCGTCGGGGACCTCCATCGTCACTTCCTTCGGCGCGGGCTTGTTCGCGAGCTTGCCCTGGGCCTTGCCCTCGGGGTTGACGGTGAGCTTGTCGCCGTCCGACTTCGCGATCTTGAAGGCCATCTTGATGTGGATGACCTCCTTGTCCTTCTCCTTGCCGAAGGCCGTGTACCAGAGCGCTCCCTTGCCGTCCTTCTCGAAGCGGATCCCCTCGGTGGCGGCGCTCGCCTCGACGGCCTTGTTGCAGGCCTCGAGCTTCTTCGCGTCCTTCTTGCTGTCCTTCTCGCACTTGTCCGTCGCGAGCTTCTTCGCGTCCGCCGAGTCGGCCAGCGAGAACATGAACGTGCCGCCAGCCTCGATGATCTCCTTCGCCGTCTTCCTCGGGGGCGGGGGGGGCGCCTCGGCCTTCGCCGTCTCGGCCGGCGGCGTCTCGACCTTCGGCGGGGCCGTCTCGGCCGGCGCGGCGCTCGCCTGGGGCTCCGCGGAGGGGGTGGGCGGCGTCTCGACCTTAGGCTTGTCGCCACCGCAAGCCAGGTAGCCCATCGCGAGAGCTACGATCACCGAAGTCGGCACCAGACCCATCCTGCGCATACTCGAACCCCTTGTTCGTGCGGGAACCTTCCCCGCTCGACGGGACTCCTTAGCCGGACGGGCGCGTGAAGTAAAGCGCACCCGGCGGGCGGGGCGCGGCCGCGTGGTGCTATTCTCGCGACGGTTTGGACGGACGCTCCCTGAGAGGCTCGCCTTGGGCGCGCGTCGCGGTTTTGCTCGGCGTCGTCGTCGCGGGCGCGGTCGCGTGGACCCGATGGCCACGCGGTGACTCGGCGCCACCGACCGCGGCGACCGCGTACGTCGCCTCGTCCACGCGCGACGTCGGTCGCGAGGACGCGGCGGCGTCAGCCGAGCCCCGCGCCGAGGCCGGCACCGCGTGCTGCACGGAGCCTCCGCCCCGCTTCGGGCGCTCCGAGGGCGGCGGGCCTCCGGGCATGGTTCCGATCCCCGGCGGGGAGTTCGCGATGGGCGACGCGGCCGGCGACGGCATGGCCTGGGAGCGCCCCGTCCACACCGTGCGGGTCGATCCGTTCTTCCTCGACGCGTTCGAGGTGACGAACGCGCAGTTCCAGGCCTTCGTCGCCGCCACCGGGCACAGGACCACCGCGGAGAAGCCGGCCGACCTCGCGGACATCATGCGGCAGCTGCCGCCTGGCACGCCCCCGCCCTCGCCCGACAAGCTGCGCCCCTCGTCGATGGTGTTCCGGAAGACGCGAGGCCCGGCGAAGCTCGACGTGCCCGGCGACTGGAGCCAGTGGTGGGAGTACGTCGCGGGTGCGGACTGGCGCCACCCGTCGGGACAGGACGACACCATCGTGGGCAAGGACTACCTGCCCGTGGTGCAGGTCTCCTGGGACGACGCCGTCGCGTATTGCAGGTGGGCGGGGCGCCGGCTCCCCACGGAGGCGGAGTGGGAGCGGGCGGCGCGCGGCGGCGAGGCGCGCAAGCGGTTCACGTGGGGGGACGGCGCGTTCGATCCGGCGAAGCCCCAGGCCAACATCTGGCAGGGGAAGTTCCCGTACGAGAACACGGCCGCGGACGGCTTCGAGGGGACCGCGCCCGTGGGCCGCTTCCCGCCGAACGGCTACGGCCTCCACGACATGGCCGGAAACGTGTGGGAGTGGTGCAGCGACTGGTACCGCGCGGACACGTACGCGAAGGCCGCGGCGAAGGGCGTCGCCGTCGACCCGGCGGGGCCCGAGACGAGCCTCGATCCGGACGAGCCCCACGCGCCGAAGCGCGTGATCCGCGGGGGATCGTACCTCTGCACGACGACCTACTGCGCCTCCTTCCGCCCGTCCGCGCGCATGAAGACGAGCCCGGACTCCGCCACGAACCACCAGGGATTCCGCTGCGCGGCGTCGCGGACCGCCGGGGACGCGAGCGTGGTTGTCCGGCGGTGACCCAGCGGTCATAATGCCGGGATGATCCGAGCCACACGGAGCGGTTGGCGGGCGCGGGTCCTCGGCGCCGCGACGTTCGCCGCCTCGATCGCCATGGGCGCCGCGTGTGGAAGCGATGGACCGGGCGCGCCCGCGCTCGCCGACGAAGCGGGCGCCAGCGGGGACGCGACCGGCGCCGACGCCGCCGCCGACGATGCGCCCACCGCGGTGGACGCCGGCAGAGACGGCGCGTCCCCGGACGCCGCGCCGACCGACGCGGGGAAGCCGCCGCTCCCCAACATCCTCTTCGTCATCGGCGACGACTTCGGCATCGACGGAAACGTCTGCTACGCGATCGCGGCCGATCCGGGGCGGGCTCCGCGCGTGGCCGCGCTTTGCGCGCGCGGCGTGGTGTTCGACAACGCCTGGGCGGCCCCCGTCTGCTCGCCGACGCGCGCCGCCATCCTCACGGGAAGGCACGGCTTCCGGAACACGGTGGGCACCGTGGGGTTGCCGCTCCCGCTCAGCGAGCGCGCGCTCCCCCTCGCGCTCACCGACGGAAACCCGAGCTACGTGACGGCCGCGTTCGGCAAATGGCACCTCTCCACGCCCGCGAACGGGGGCCCGAACCACCCGAACATGGTCGGCTTCTCCCGGTACGCAGGGAGCCTCCCCGCGGCCGTGCCCAGCTTCTTCAACTGGACGCGCACCGTCGATGGCGTCAGCGCGAACGAGACGGGCTACGCCACGACCGTCAACGTGAACGACGCGCGCGACTGGATCGCGCTCCAGACCAGGCCGTGGTTCGTGTGGCTCGCGTTCAACGCGGCGCACTCGCCGTTCCACGTGCCGCCGGCGGCGCTTCACACGTACACGGGGCTCGCCACACCGCCACCGGCGCGGCCCATCGACCACTTCCACGCCATGATCGAGGCGATGGACACCGAGCTCGGCCGGCTGCTCGACAGCCTGAAACCGGCGGCCCTCGCGAACACCTGGATCCTCTTCGCCGGCGACAACGGCACGCCGAACGCGATCAGCTCCGCCCCGATCCCGCCGACGCGCGGCAAGGGCGGGCTCTACCAGGGCGGCATACAGGTCCCCCTCGTCATCGCGGGCCCGGGTGTCGTCGGAGGCGGCAGGCGCGTGGGCGGGATCGTGCATGTGCTCGATCTCTTCAAGACCATCCTCGAGCTCGGCCAGGTGGACATGTCCCTCGCCCTGCCCGCGGGCGGCAACACCGTCGACTCGGTGAGCCTCGTCCCGTACCTCACGAACCCTGCGCAAGCACCGCTGCGCACCACGGTCATGACCGAGGTGTTCGGCGGCGCGCCGTTCGCGGGCGGGCAGCCGGGGAAGACGATGCGCGACAAGGACTTCAAGCTCATCCGCTTCGACAGCGGCACGCTCGAGCTCTACGATCTCCGCACGGATCCCTACGAGGCGATCAACCTCATCACGGCCGGCCCGCTGAGCGCGGAGGCCGCGACGCACCTGGCCGACCTCACGGCCGCCCTCGACGCGCTCCTCGCGTCGCCCTGAAGGCCGCCCCGGTCACTCCCGCGCGGCGGGGAGCTCGAGCCGTCCTTCACGTGCTTCGAGCTGCCGACGCCCTGGAGCGCGAGATGCCCGCGCTGTCGAACAGCCCCGCGCGGGCGGCCACACGCAGCACCGCGCGCGCCGCTTCGTCATCCCGGAGGAGGATCTGGTGCGTCCCGAGACCGTCGAAGATGGCGAGGACGAGGCGGGTCGTCGCAGCGATCTCCCGCGCGTCGTCGACGTGGGGGAGCAGCACGGCGTGACACAGCCGCTCGGCCCGCGCGACGAGCCGTGCGTCGACCGCGGCGACGAGGGCGCGCAGCTCCGCATCCGTGCGGGAGGCGACCACCAGCTCGAGCCACGCGTAGTAGGTGTCACCCGTGTAGACCGACCACAGGAACGACGCCGCGTCCGCCAGATCGATCACCGTCGGGCACGCCCCGATCCGTCGCTCCAGGTCGGCGACGCGCTTCGTGAAGAGGTGCTCGACGGCCGCCGCCACGAGCTCCTGCTTCGTGCGGAAGTGGTGGAGCTGCGCGCCGCGGGACACCCCGGCGCGGCGGCAGATCTCCGGCGTGGACGCGCCCCGGTAGCCCGCGTCGATCAGCGCGGCGAGGGTCGCGTCGAGGAGCCGCTCGGTCGTGGCCGCGGTTCGTTCCGCCTGGGTCGACATCCGGGGGTGCGGTAGCCTCCCTTCAACAAACAGTCAAGACTGTTTGTTACTGGGCGCGTTTCCATCGCGCAGAACCGCTAACCTTCCGTGCCTGTTCGCCGGGACTCGGTCCTCGCGCGGAGCCCCATGATCGGCACCTTGATCGACGGCAAGTACCAGGTCGTCCGCATGCTCGGCTCGGGCGGGATGGCGACCGTCTACGAGGGCCGGCACGCGGCGACCGGCCGCAGGGTGGCGATCAAGCTCATCACGAGCAAAGCCGGACAGGCCGAGCAGCTCGTCGCGCGGTTCCAGCGCGAAGCGCGCGCCGCCGGCGCCATCGACAGCGAGCACATCGTCCAGATCCTCGACGCGGGCAGGGACGACAAGAGCGGGTTCCCGTTCCTGGTCATGGAGCTCCTCGAGGGTGACGATCTCGAGCGCCTCGTCGCTCGCCACGGACCGCTCCCTCCCTCCCTGGCGCTGCGCATCCTCGCGCAGGCGTGCCTGGGCGTCCAGAAGGCCCACGATGCAGGCGTCGTGCACCGCGACCTCAAGCCCGCGAACATCTTCGCCGCGAACCGCGACGAGGGCCGCGTCGTGATCAAGGTGCTCGACTTCGGCATCGCCAAGATCGCCGAGCCCATGGCGCTCCCGGTGAGCAGCCTCACGGGCACCAACAGCCTGCTCGGATCGCCCCTGTACATGTCGCCCGAGCAGGCGCGCGGCTTCAAGGACATCGATCACCGCACCGACGTGTTCTCGCTCGGCGTCGTGCTCTACGCGATGCTCACGGGCAAGGTGCCGCACGCCGACGTGGGCGCCATCGGCGAGCTCATCTTCGCGATCTGCGGCACGCCAGCGAAGCGCGTCGAGGAGGTGGCGCCGTGGGTCCCGCCGGAGATCGGCGCGATCGTGCACCGCGCGCTCCACATCGAGCGCGCGGATCGCTACCAGACCGTCGCGGCGATGCACGAGGCGATACGACCGCTCGTCGGCGGCGACTCCGCGCTCCTCCGATCGATGTTCGTCGGCGTGGCGGGCCCGCGCACGGAGTCTGTCATCTCGTCGGATCCGGAGAAGCAGCGTGACAGCTTCACGCTCGGCGACACGGGCCTCTCCGGCGAGAACCCACGCACGCCGGCCCCGATGGACAGCCCCGCAGCCTCGCCGGACGCGGCGCCGCCGGAGCCGCGTCTGACCCTCCAGCGCACGTCAGAGTCCAACCTCGGCCGCACGGGCGCCGCCGGCGCGAAGCGACCCGAGGACGCCGTGTCCGTCGCCTCCTCACCTGCTCCCCGATCGAGCCCGCCGGGGTCGGGCCAGGAGACCGCGCCCGGCGCCGCGAAGGACGCCTCGCTGGGAACGACGGGGACGACGCCGCGCCGCGCGTCCACGGGCCTCGCCCTCGGGGTCACCGCGGCCGTCGTCATCGGCGGGCTCGTGGGGTGGGATCTCTGGGCCCGCTCGCACGCGAAGCACGCGGGGCTCCTCCCCGCGCCGTCCGCGAGCGCCTCCGTGCATGCCGTCAAGGACACCATCGACGACGACGTGCTGCGGAGCTTCTCCCCGCTGCCCGCCGTCGTCACGAGCGCGAAGAACCCGCTCAACGAGGACAAGATCGCGCTCGGGCGCCTGTTGTTCTACGATCCGCGCCTCTCGAAAGCGCACGATGTGTCGTGCGCTTCGTGCCACTCGCTCGAGAAGCACGGGGTCGACGGCCTCCGCTTCTCCACGGGCCACGCGCACATGCAGGGCACACGCAACGCGCTCACCGTGTACAACAGCGCGGGCTTCTTCGCGCTCATGTGGGACGGGCGCTTCGAGAACGTCGAGAAGCAGGCGTCCGGGCCCATCGCCTCGGCCGTGGAGATGGCCCAGAACCCCGGCAAGATCGAGGCCGTGCTCAGGTCGATCCCCGGCTACGTCGCGCTCTTCGCGAAGGCCTTCCCGGGCGAGAAGGCGCCGCTGTCCTTCGAGAACGCCACGCGGGCCATCGGCGCCTTCGAGCGCAAGCTCCTCACGCCGGGCCGCTGGGACCGGTTCCTCCAGGGCGACCGCTCCGCCCTCACCAGCGCGGAGCGCGCCGGCTTCAACACCTTCGTGGACGTGGGCTGCGTGCAGTGCCATTCGGGGACGTACGTCGGTGCGTCGTCGTTCCAGAAGCTCGGCCTCGTCAAGGCCTGGGGCGAGACGCGAGACCGGGGCCGCTTCGAGGTCACCAAGGAGGAGTCCGACTTCATGGTCTTCCGCGTGCCGCGCCTGCGCAACGTCGCGATGACCGCGCCGTACTTCCACGATGGCGCCATCAGCTCGCTCGACGAGGCCGTCCGTCTCATGGGGCGTCATCAGATCGGGAAGGAACTCACGCCGCAGCAGGTGTCCTCGATCGTGACGTGGCTCAGGGCGCTCACGGGCGAGCTGCCGCTCGAGTACGCGAGGAAGCCCGAGCCGTTCCCTAGCGGGCCGACCACGCCGAAGCCCGCGACGGACTGATCCGCGCCGCCCGGGGAGCGCGACGGGCCCCTCAGCCCCCTCGAACCTCCATGAGGCTGCGCGCGATCTGGGACACCTGGATCTCGTCGGTCCCGCCGTAGATCTGGAGGACCTTCGCGTCGCGGGCGAGCTGCTCGACGCGGAACTCGGCCATGTAGCCGTTCCCCCCGAACAGCTGGACGGCCTCCATCGCGACCTCGCTGGCCGCCTGAGCGCAGTACAGCTTGCAGGCGCTCGCCTCGGCCAGCTGCATCTTCTTGCCCGCGATCGCCAGCTCGATCATGCGGTACACGAGGTTCTGCACGTTCATGCGCGCGACCTCCATCCGCGCGAGCTTGAGCTGGATGAGCTGGAACTCCCCGATCGGCCGTCCGAACTGCACGCGGGTCTTCGCGTATTCCACGGATCGGGCCAGGCACTCCTCGATGATCCCGAGCGCCATCGCCGCCACGCCGGTGCGCTCGGCCGTGAACGTGTCCTTCGCGCCCGTGCGGTAGCTCACCTCCTCGGTCTCGCCGAGGAGCTGGTCGGCCGGGACGAACACGTCCTCGAGGAAGAGCTCGCCCGTCGGTGACGAGTGCAGGCCCATCTTGCGGAGCGCCTTCGTCTGCGTGAGCCCGTTCGCGCCTCGCTCGACGACGAACGAGAGGACCTTGCGATCGCGCGGGTCGTTCCCGTCGTCGAGCTTGCAGATGAACACGATCACGTCGGCGTGCGGGCCGTTGGTGATGAACGTCTTGTTGCCGGAGAGCAGGTAGCCCCCGTCCGAGCGCCGCGCCGTCGCCTTCATCGACCCGAACGCATCGGAGCCCGAGCCGGGCTCGGTGATCGCCCACGAGCCGACCTTCTCGAGCGTGAGGAGCTCCTTCACCCAGCGGTCGATCTGGCGGGCCGTCCCGCGGCTCATGATGGTGCCCGCGGTGAGCCCCGCGGAGACGCCGAGGGCGGTGACCATCCCGGGGCAGTACCGGGACAGCTCGATGATCGAGATCATCTGCATGGCCACCTGCTCGCCTGGCTCGGCTCGCTCCACGACCTCGAGCGTCTCGCCGCGCGCCCGGGCCTCCTCGCGCTTCCTCGCGCGGGCGGCGGCCTTCTCGGCACGCATCACCGCGAGATCCGCGACGCCGAAGGTCGCGAACATCTTGCGGAGGATCGGGTACGGCGGCATGTCGCCGTGCTCGAGCTCGTGGAGGTTGGGCTTCACCTCCGCGTCGACGAACCGTTTGACCAGGTCGCGGATCTGCGCGTGCGTCTCGCTCCACTCGATCATGGCGAGCGGGGCGTGCTCGTCGCGTGCACCGCGACCACGCGGCCGAGGGCGTCGGTCACCGTCGCGTGGACGGTCACGGGTCCGAACTTGAACGGCTTCGCCACCGGCCCGGCCTGCCCCCGCGCGACGTACGCGTTGTCGGCGTGCAGCCGGTACGTCGCGCCCTGCGACACCTGCACGCCCACGGGCAAGCCCGCCTTCATGTCGAACGTCGGCGGGACGACGACCGAGGCGCGCGGGAGGTCGGGCCTCCCCGCGACGAGCGCCGCCGACACCGTGCCCGCAATCTTCGCGGCGCTCGGGACCGCGCTCGGCGAGGTCCCCGCCGGAGCGTTCACGGCGAGCACGTCCACGAGGAAGGCGACGTTGCCGCGTGCCCCGACGACCAGATGCGTGCCCCGTCCGCCATCGTCCGCCCACGCGACGTCGCCGAGCGTCGGTGAGAAGGCGAGCTCGGACGATACGCCGTGCAGCGCCGCCTCGAGGAAGGCGCGCGCCCCGGCCTCGTCCCTGGCGACGGCGACGGTGACGATCGCGCGCACCTGGTCCGTCGCGTCGGCGAAGCTGGTGACGATGCCTCCGTCGTCCGCCGGGTGGTCGTCCCTCGCGCGAACCTTGAGTCCGGCGATCCCGATGCGCTGCATGTCCACGCCCGCGAACCTGGCGCTCGACGGCGACGCCGAGGCGAGCTGCGGGTAGGCCGCGCGAAACCGCGCCTCGAGGGCCGCGTCCTCGGCGGTCCTCGTGACGACGGGCGGCGCCGCAGCCGCGCTCCCCGCCGCGAGCACGAGCCCGAGACTGGCGGCGATGAGGATCGCGTCAGTAGGTGTTCGTCGTCGTCTTGTCGACATACTTGTATCCAACCTGCGTGGGGGTGCCGGGGGAGAGGCGCGAGAGGTAGTCCGCGCCGGTGAGGTTCTGCACGAGGAGCTTCGTCTGCGGCGCCGCCTTCGGATCCGCGTCACCGTCGACCGCAAGCGTCGCGTCGTTGATGGTCGCGGCCGCGTCGGGCGAGGTCACGGCGTGGTAGCTGAACGAGAGGCGCCCGCTGTTGAACGGCGACCCGAAGCTCGTCGCGCCGATGCCCAGGATCGGGTTCAACGGGAAGTCGAACCCGATGATCGCGTACTTGAGGCTCGCGCCGATCATGTTCGAGAACGTCGTGAGGATGCTGGCGCAGTCGCTGCAGTTGATGACGGTGCCGTTGTCGCGCCGGAGGAGGCGCGCGAGCCGGAAGCCCGCCGAACCGTAACCCGACGAGTAGGCCGTGTAGTGCGAGGCGCCACTCGCCCGGTCGTACGAGAGGCCCATCCCCTCGTAGACATGCTTGACGAGAGCCGCGCGGACGGCCGCCGCGTCGGCCGCTTTGCCCCCCACGGCCCTCGTGGCCTCGTCGACCACGGCGACCCACGGGAGGTTGGGGACCGACGCGCCCTGCGTGTTGCCGAGGACGCCGTACAGACGCAGCGTCGCGTTCACGTCCACCCCCGGGATCTCGACCCACTCGTTCGCGTCGTTCCTCGCCTCGAACTTGATCACGAGAGGGTGGTCGACGCGGTTCACGGACGGGACCGGCGAGTCCTTGAGGCGCACGGCGAGGGTCGCCCCCTCCTTCACCCCCTGCGCGTACGCGCCTGCGATGGCGACGCGGACCGCCGGCGCCCCGGGGACGTCGAGACCGGTCGGCTGCGTGACGCCCTGAGGCCCGCGCGCCGACTTGCCGATGGTGACGAGGACGTCGGGGCGCGTCCCCACGGTGAGCGACACGGGGAGCGTCGCGCCCTTCTCGAGCACCGCGCCCGTACCGTCGACCGGTGGCGTCTCCAGATCGTCCCACGGCTTTGCGAACGCGCGCAGCACGCCCTTCGCGTCGTCGATCTCGGGCTCGCCCTGCGGCAGCACCAGGGTCGCCGCCACGACGGACGAGATGGGGTACGAGCTGCGGTAGACATGATCGACCGCGTGGTACATCAGCTCGCCGCGCGCGCCGTCCCCGCCGCGGACGTCGATGGCCGTGACGCCGAGCCGGACCAGGTGCAAAGGGGCGCTCGCCATCGCGGGCCTCGCCTGCGTCGCGTTCGCCGGACACCCGACCGTGGCCGTGAGCGTGTACGCGCCTGTCGCGAGATCGGCGGTCACGGTCGTGTTCAAGAGGACGTCGACCTTGCCCAGCTCGCGCGGCGCGTCGAGCAGCGTCGCGACCTCGGCGCCGCCCTTGTAGAGCATGAGCTTCACCGGGCGCGGGCCCTTCATGCCGGCCTCGTCGCCGACCGCGAGCTGGATGGGGAACGCCTGTCGCGCCCGCGCGTCGGCTGCCGGAGCGCTCGCGATCGCCGCCGTCGCGCGACACTCCGTCGTCGGCGGAGCCGCAACGCCGCCCGTGTTCCCCGTGTCGTCGACCTTGCCCGTGGTGCCTCCAGCCCCGGGGCCAGGGATGGGATCGGCGCTCGAGCCACCGCACGCCGCGAGCACCGCGAGCACGCTGAGCTTGAAGAGCCTGATCGGGGCGGTGGGCGCGCGCGGCGTGCGCGTGAGGGACCCGCCAATCGAGGAGAAGGAGCGCGACACGTTGGAGCCTTTCGCCACCGGGAGACCTCCGAGGGAATACGCAGTTCTAGCCTGGAAATCCGGATATACAAGGCGCCATGCGCGCGACGTCTCGGTTTTCGTTTGCCTTTTTGAGTGGGTCTCGGCTGTCGTGGGGTTCCGTGCTTCCACTCACGGCGTCATTGTACGGCGCGTCGTGCGCGGCCTTCCTCGGCTGCGCTCACCCGCGCGCGGCCGCCGCGGCTGGACCCGCGACCGGCGCGGGCGCGGCTCCGCCCCAGGTCGCCGACGAGCTGCCGCTCGTCCCGGGGGAGCTCAGGGACGAGCCCGCCGAGATCGCGCGCGCGATGCGTGAATGGTACACGAAGTACGAGTACCGCATCCCCATGCGCGACGGCGTCCGCCTGTACACCGTCGTGTACGTGCCCAAGGACACCACGCGCACGTGGCCCACGATGCTCCTTCGCACCCCCTACGGGGTCGCACCTTACGGAATCGACAACTATCCATCGAAGGACAACGCACGCGCGATCCGCAAGTTCGCGCCGTCGGTCGCGTTCGTGCGGGACGGGTTCATCCTCGCGCAGCAGGACGTGAGAGGCCGGATGATGTCGGAGGGGAGCTTCGCGGACGTCCGTCCCCGCGCCACCGATCGCAAGGGCACCGACGAGGCGACCGACGCGTGGGACACCATCGACTTCCTGGTGAAGAACGTCCCCCACAACAACGGCAAGGTCGGCATGTGGGGGATCTCCTACCCGGGCTTCTACGCCGCGCAGGCGGCCATCGACTCCCACCCTGCGCTGAAGGCCGTGAGCCCGCAGGCGCCCGTCACGGAGTGGTTCCTCGGGGACGACTTCCACCACAACGGCGCTCTGTTCCTCGCCGACTCGTTCGACTTCTACGTCAACTTCGGCAAGCCCCGCCCCGCGCCGACGCCGAAGATCACCTGGGATTTCGAGCGCGACGTGGCCGACGTCTACGCGTTCTTCCTGGAGATGGGCCCGCTCTCCAACGCGAACGCCAAGTACATGAAGAACGACATCGCGTTCTGGAACGAGATCCTCGCGCACGACACGCGCGACGCCTTCTGGCAGGCGCGCGATCCGAGGCCCCACTACCGCAACCCGAAGGTCGCCGTGATGACCGTCGGCGGCTGGTTCGACGCGGAGGATCTCTGGGGCTCGCTCGAGACCTACCGCGCGTTCGAGAAGGCACCTGGCGCGGACAACACGCTCGTCATGGGCCCGTGGAGCCACGGCGGCTGGGCCAGGAACGACGGCGACCACCTCGGCGACGTCGCGTTCGGGCAGAAGACCGCCCTCTTCTACCGACAGAACATCGAGTACCCATTCTTCCAGAAGCACCTGAAGGGAAAGAAGGTCGCGCCGGGGCCCGAGGCATGGATCTTCGAGACCGGCACGAACGTGTGGCGCAAGTACGCGGCCTGGCCACCCGCCGATGCGAAGCCCCACGCGCTCTACCTCCACGCGGGCGGCGGGCTGTCGAGCGCCGCGCCGAGGGCGGGGGACGCGCCGTTCGACGCGTGGCTGAGCGATCCCGCGAAGCCCGTCCCCTACACCGGAAAGCCGTCGGGTGAGCTCGACCACGAGTACATGACCGCCGACCAGCGCTTCGCTGCGCGAAGGCCCGACGTTCTCGTGTATTCTACACCCACCCTCGACGCCGACGTGACCGTGGCCGGCCCCGTGGAGGCGAGCCTGTGGGTGTCCACGACGGGCACGGATCTCGACGTCGTGGTCAAGCTCGTCGACGTCTTCCCCGAGAACGCACAGGATCCCGAGCCCAACCCCGCCGGCGTGAAGATGGGCGGCTACCAGTCGCTGGTCCGCGCGGAGGTCATGCGCGGGAAGTTCAGGAACAGCTTCGAGAAGCCCGAGCCCTTCAAGCCCGGCGAGCCGGCCCTCGTCCGCTTCACCCTCCCCGACACGTGCCACACGTTCCGCGCCGGGCACCGGCTCATGGTGCAGGTGCAGAGCTCGTGGTTTCCGCTCGTGGATCGCAACCCGCAGACCTTCATGAACATCCACACGGCGAAGGCGACCGACTTCCGCGCGGCGACGCACCAGCTCTTCCACACCGCCGACCGCGCCTCCCGCCTCGACCTGCGGCTCACCGCCGGAAAGCTCTGAGGATCACTCGAGGTTCATGCCGAAGCAGGTCGTCCCCGTACCCTTGCAGTCGTTCTTCCCCGCGCAGCCGTGCCGCCCTTCCACAGCGCACGAGCTCTTGCCCTTGCAGTCGTTCTTCCCGGCGCAGCACCCCTTCGTGGGCGGCTCCTTCACGGCTCGCTTCTCGCGCGAGCCGCCCGCGTCCCGGTCCAGCTGGTGGCCGAGGGACGAAGGAGCCGACGCCGACGTCGCGGTCATCGGCGCCGCGACCACACGCGGCTCGGTGCACCCCATGAGCGCGCCGGCCACGATCCCGCGCCCCGCGATACGAGCGAGCTTCGACATGTGTCCTCTAGCCTACCGTCGTCGCGCCCCTTGGGCAGGAGGCCCGCCCGGGGCGCGCCCGCTCCCCGGCGTCAGCCGAAGTAGGACTTCACGCTCGCGTCGGTGAGCACGCGGATCGACTTCAGGTTCATCCCGACGTTCGTGACGGTGAGGCCCGTGAGCACGAGCGTCGCGAGCGACCAGTCGTGGATGAAGAGCCAGCCGAGCTTGGCGGAAGCGAGCGTGCCGAGGACGGCGAAGATGCCCGACAGGCCGATCAGGATCGTTCGCCAGACGTGCGACCGAGCGAGGAGCCGCCCGCCGAGGAACCACGTGACGGCGAAGCTGAAGAGCGTGCTCACGGCCGCGCCGACGATGGAGAAGAAGCCGATGCCATTCTGCACGAGCGTCGCCACCCCGGTGAAGAGGGCGTAGCCGTACCAGGCGTGGGTGAGCGTCTCGATCTTCTGCTTGCCGGTCATCGGTCTTCCTCGGGGTGGTGGGAGGTGGGCCTGTCTTACGGAGATGTAGGACGAAAGATCCCCGCGAGCGACTCAACGATAACCAACCCGGCTCCGTCCGCCACAACGTCGGGCGATTTCGCACCTACATTCCCTCACTCCCCGGACGTGGCTCGGCGGGGAGCGGGGGCGGCGTGGGCCGCGGGATGACGGGCGGAAGTGGCGCCTTCCTCCACAGACCTCCCATCGCGAACGACGTCCACCCCCAGCGCAGCCAACCGAGCAGCGCGAACGCCGTCCAGAGCGCCCACGTCAGCATCACCCCGCGGTACACGAGCACGGGAACCGACACGATCCACGGCGCCGCGAGCGCGGGGCCGGAGCGGTCGACGTACCACCTCAGGAGATGCGGGCTCGACCCGTTCCCCCGCACCTGCATCTCGGGAGCACCGAGCAGCCCCTGGTGGATCGCGACCATCAGGACGACGAGCGCGAGGACGGTCAGCGGCACGATGCCGATCTGGCGGAGGTTGAACGTCCAGCGGCGGCCCCCGTCGTCGCCCGTGTCCTTCCTGCGGCGTCCGAGCGCGAAGAGCCACCCGACGAAGACGGCGCCGAGCACGAGGCTCACCTGCGAGAGGCCGATCGCGAGCAGCAGCCAGTGCCACGAGCGGAGGGGGGTGGACGTCGTCCGACCGAGGAGCAGCGCCACGACGGCGAGGATCGCGAGGAGGCTCCAGAAGAGCACCGCCGGCCCCGCGCCGGGACCTCCCACGAGCAGCAGCCAGCGCCCCTGGGACACCTCGAGCGTGGTGCTCGCGTTCACCGACGGCGCCCCGAGGTCGGCCGTGCGCGCGCGGAAGAAGGCGCCGATCCCCACGGGGTCACGCCACGTCGCGACCACCGCCTGCGCGCCTGGCACGAGCGGGATCGTGACCTTGCGCCCGTCCTGTCTCAGAGGCTGCGCGCGACCCGCGACCGTGAGCGTCTCGAGGACCGCCCCCTCGGGAAGGAGCAGCGTGTGCTCGCCGCCGCGGCTCGAACGGAGCGTCGCGGTGAGCGTCGCGTCGGTCGCGCGCAGTCCCGGACGAAACGCCGTGACGGAGTCATCGATGGTGAGCGTCTGCCCCGGAACGCCGGCCGGGCGATCGAGCGCGACGAGCACCTCCTCGCCGGGCCACGGGTGGAACGCGGGGATCCGGACGCTCGTGCCGGACGCGGCGTGGATGGGCGGGATGCCGCCGTAGGAGGCGTGCCAGATGGGCCCCACGTCCACGTTCCAGATCTCGGTCCACGAGGGGCTGCGCGGGGCGGCGAGCCGGATGGGGGATCGCTGCTCGAGGACCGAGTGCCATGTCACCTCGGACACCTGAGGCCCCATGTTGACGAGCGCCTTGCCGCCCGAGACGCGGAGGTCGGTGGTGACGTTCTCCCCCGGCAGGAGCGGGATCTCGAGCACGACGGCTGCGCCGGGCGGCGTCGCGCGGACGACGCGCGTGTCCACCTGCCAGTTGAGACCTATCTGGAGGGTGCGCTCGACACGCACGAACGGGGGTAGGACGCCGGGCTGTAGCGAGGCGCCCGCGCCCTCCCTTCGCACGCGGGTGAGCTGCAGGTTCTCGTCGGCGAGGCCGTCCTCGTGGACCCCCTCGACCGTCCATCCGGTGGCGGACACCTCGACACGGTGCGGGCGTAGAGGGAGCGCGATCTGCACCGTCTCGCGATCGGGAAGCTCGCCCTCGAGCACCACCTGGTGGTTGCCCGGGGAGAGGAGGAGCCAGAGCGCGCCCGTCTCGAGCCGGGCCAGCCCACGCGCCGGCTGGCCGTCGAGGAGCACCTCGCGCGGCGTCCACTGCGCGAGCGATCCGGGGAGCGGCACCGCCGTCGGCGCGATGGCGTCGACCTCCATGCGGGCGCGGAGCGTCGCGCCCTTCGCCTCGAGGATCATCCGTGGGCTCGACGCGCACGATGGCGTGCACTCGGGCTTTCGGCTCAGGCGCTCCCTGAGCTCCTCGAGCGTCTTCGCGTCGGGGACCTGCGCGCGCGCCCGGCCCTCGACCGCCAGGAGCGCGACCATCGAGAGCGCGGCGACCACGACGCGCGCGACCGGCGGCGCACCCCATGCCCCGGGCAGCCTTCCGGCGAGGAACGGCAGCGTCCTCGCGAGCAGGATGCCGAGCAGGACCGCGCGGAGCAGCGCGAGCGCCAGGTTGGCCCTCGGTGACAGGAGATGCACCTCCAGCCGCTGGCCGCGCGTGACCGGCCCGTTCCACTGCAGGGAGATCGTCGTCCACGTCCACTTCGGGACGCCCGGTCCGGTCTGGACGATGGCCTGCGGGTCGTACTCGATCGGGTTCTGCAGCTTGGCGCGACCCGCGTCGTACCGCGACGGTACCTTGCGGAGCGAACCTGCCTTCGACTGCGCGTGCGCCTTCTCCTCCCCCTCGCGCTCGCCACGGAGATCTTGCGCACCGTCCCCGTCGACCTTGGCGTCCTCCTCCGCGGCGGGCACCGAGACCGGCGGGGAAGCGCTCTTCCGCATGCCGAGATCGAGCAGCCCCGAGGAAGACCTCTCGATGCTCTCGCCACCCGACCCGACGACGGCGTCCGCGTTGGTCAACGAGGGAAAGAGGCCTTCGCGCACGTGGGCCACGACGAACGCGAGCGACAGGAGGGCCACGAGGACCGCAGCGGCGAGGCGCGCGCCCATGAACAGACGCCGCGCCGTGCTGGGCTCGGGGAGCACCCGGAACAGCGCCTCCGTCCCGAGGACGAACGCCCACGTCCATCTCGGCGCGCCGTCCTCCGGAAACGTGAGCAAGAATGCGCACGCCGCGATCACGCCCCACCGCGCTCCGTACAGTCGGCCCGCGGCGACGGCGAGGACGAGCGCAAGGAAGATCTCGAGCAGCGACCAGTGCTTCACCCACGTCCCCGACGCGTCGTCCGCGCCCGACACGTGGAGGAGGCGCCACCCGGGCGGCAGGTGCAGCACCGCGGAGACCTTGTGGAAGTCGTGTGCCCAGCCGACCGCGGGCAGGTCGCGTGGGTCGCCCGGTATCCAGCTGTCGGCGTCGACGGTGAGCGTCCCCTGTCGCACCTCGATGCCCGCGCTCGGGGAGCCCGCGGCGCGCGTGATGAACTGATCCTTGCCCGCGATCGCGGCCCTGCCGAGCTCGGTAGGGGCCGCCATGGTCAGCCGCGAGTCGCGGTTCAGGGTCCCCGTGATGCGGTCCTTCACGGTGTAACCGCCGCCGGCGAATTCGAGCCAGAGCGTGCGATCGAGGGTGAGCTGGTCCGGGGGTGGCTCGGCGTCCCCGCGGCGCCGTTCCACGAGCCGCATCGTGGCGCCGAGCTTCATTCCGTGAGCGGGGAGCTTCTTCCAGGCGTCGGGCAGGGTCGTCTGCTGGGGATCGATCGACGTGACACCCTCGACCGTGACGAGGCGGAGATCGTTCCGGGCGTCGAAGACCCAGACCTCGTCTCCCTCGCGCCAGGGTCCGTCGGGCGCCGGCCGCGAGAGTGTGCCCACCGGGCCGTCGCTACGCGCGACGAGCTCGATCACGAACACGCCGGGGCGGACCTGCACGCGGAGCCGCCCATCCGGCTCCACGCGGGCGGGGAGCGGCGCCTCGAGCGACATCGCGACGAACCCCGGCGGGAGCGCGCGACCCGTGACGATCTCCCGGTTCTTCCCGGACACGTGGAGCTCGATGCGCGTCGTGAGGAGGAGCGGGACGGCGTCGGTGACCTTGCGGTGGACGACGAGCTCGAGGGCGTCGCCCTCCTCGCCCGCGGTGCGCGTCTTGTGGAGCCACACGATCCCCTGCGCGTCGCGGTTGACGCTCGATACCGGGACACCGCGGAGCGTGAGCTGGACGAGCCCGGTGTCGGCTGGGATCCGGAGGGACTCCGGCAACGTGTCCCAGGCAAACGCGCCGGTGATGACGTGATCGCCCGGCTCGAGCGTGAGCCTCGGCGCCCCCTCCTTCTCGACGACGACGGCGTCCTTTCCGTCGACCTTGACGTCCTGGGGCCAGCGCTTGGCGTCGCCCGCGAGCGGGATGGTCTGGCGCGCTCCTTCGACATGCCAGCGCTGCGAGAAGCGGCCCGCTCGCTCGTCCAGGGAGAGGTCGATCCGGGAGGGCCACGCGCAGCGCGACATGTCGGCGTGGCCCTGGAAGAACGGGCAGGGGGCCTTGCCGTCGAGCGCCCACGAGACCCACGGCTCGAGGGAGGGCGGGATCTCCTTCGGATCGATCGGCCCCTTCGCGCGCGCCGGGAGCGCGACGAGGAGCGCGGCCAGCGCGAGCGTGAGCAGGAGAAGACGCCTGGGCATCTGCACGCAGCGTCGGTCAGCGCGACCCCGCCGTCAACCTCGCCGCTCCGGACGGCGCGCGCGGCGCCTCGCGAGCGACGCTCCGAGCGCCGTCGCGAGGAGCGTCATGAGGGCACCACCCGGTGCGCCCGCGCCAGCGCTCGAGCACCCCGCGCAGCCGCCACGGCGCCGCTCCTCCGGGACGCCCTGGGACGTCGGCGCCGCCTCACGATCGGCCGCGTGCGCGGCCTTCGCGACGGGAGGAGGCGGCTCCGGCCGGAGGGTCGTCGTGTCCGTTCCGGGCGCCGGCGACGCGCAGACCGGGCAGCGGGAGAGGACCTTCGCCCGCGCCGCTTTCACGCGCGCGCGCGCTTCGTCGCAGCGCGCACCGGGCTCGAGCGCGCAGATCCGGTCGGCGCTCCGCTGCATGGACGACAGCGCCCGGCAGGCACCCGCGCACTCCTCCGTGGCGAGCGTGATCTCGTCGACCTGGAGCGCGGCGAGGAGGCGGTCTACCTCGGGCGGCTCGGCCGCGGCGATCGCGGAGGCGGTGAGGAGGGGCCCGAGGAACAGGGCAGGGACGCGGAGACGCACGTACGTACGAGAGCACACGTGGCGGGGGAGGTCACGTCTCGCCGCCCGGCGCTACGACGGCGTGCGTCTCCGCCGACGATCACTTCGCGCGGACGGGGACGAGCGGCTCGTCGGTCGGCGCGAGATCGAAGAGGGTCCAGAACGGGTCGAACCGCTCCCGCCTCCGCGCGGCTCGGTCGATCGGCGGCGGGATCGAGGCGATGTTCTCATCCCAGACGACGAAGCGGATACGGCGTTCCTTGCAGAACCGCCGGAACGCCTCGTCGTCGACGAGCGCGGCGCTGGGCAGGTACGCGAAGGGCCGCTCGCCGACGGGCATCGAGAGCAGGCCGAGCACGGGCCCGGCCGAGACGGTGAGCGGGCCGAACGCGAACCCCGAGGAGGAGCCGAACACGCTCGCCGACCACTCCGGCAGGCCCTCGGCGAACATGTAGTTCGGGTGCTTGTAGGTCGTGAGCTGCTGGACGACTTCGCTCGCGGAGCGCGGAGGCGTGCGGATCGCGACGAAGAAAGGGATCCCCGTCGAATAGCCCCACGCGTAGTGGCACTCGTACGCCGCCACGTAGCCGACCGACAGCGCCCACGCGAGCGTCGCCACGCGCGCGAGGACGAACCGGGAGAGGACCCCGTCGAGCACGACCGCGGCAGCCGGAAGGCCGAGGACGTGAAGCCAGACCGTGTAGCGCGCCCACCAGCTGAGCGGCGCCAACGCAAAGCAGATCAGGATGTGGGCGAACAAGACGAAGTACGGGATCGCCTCGTCCCAGGAGCGCGCGCTCCTCGCGGCGCGGGCGCGCATGCCGGCAACGACCAGCGCGGCCGGGAGACCGGCGAGGAGCCAGAGAAAGCCAAGGCCCCCCTCGCGCGCGTCGAAGAACCGGATCGAGCCGGGCCACAACTGGGCGCGGTAGCCCTGCGTCCAGGCGAAGGCGATCTTCCTCCATGCCGGCCAGCCGCTCATGAACGCCGGGGTCACGCCTGTCTCGGTGATCTGCTCGCGGAGGGGGATCCCGGGGAGGATCTCTCGACCGCCGAGCGTCACCTGCACGGGGTAGATCGGGTTCCCCTTGTGCCACGCGTTGCGGACGTAGAAATACCCCGCAACCACGAGCACGACGGCGACGACACCTCCGAGGAACAGAAGGTGCCCACGGAGCCGCGCACGCCCGCGCACCACGATGAGCACGCCGAGCACGACGAGCGGCAAGAGGCCGAGCGAGAGCCCCGACGCCTTGATGGACAGCGTGAGCCCCACGCCTGCACCGAGCGCCGGGATGGCGCGGACCGCGGAGCGCCCCGCGAGCACGTCGGCGGTCGCCTCGAGCGCGCCCGCCGCGACGACCGCAACCGACGCCGCGAGGGCGGCGTCCACGTAGGTGGTCGTCGCCTGCGTCACGCACACCGGCACGAAGAGAAAGAGCGCGCCAGAGATCGCCGAGCTCGGCGCCGAGGCCCCGATGCGCCGCGCGATCGACGCGACGCCGAAGGCCCCCAGGGGGAGGAACGCGAGGTTGACCGCGTTCACCGGGTGGCTCGTCCCCGCCGCGCGCGCGGAGAGGAACGCGAGCACCTCGAGCCCCTTCGGGTATCCGTTCAAGAGGTTGTCGACGTAGGACGGCCAGTGGAAGAGCGGCGCGGGCTCCGGCGCGATCCAGTGGACGTAGCCGCGGAGCGCCCAGTGATGGATGGCGGGGATGTGGTAGGAGTTCCCATCCCAGGACAGGTCCGGCTTGGCGAGGGCGGGGACGAGCAGCGCCACCCAGAGAACGGCTGCCAGCGCGACGACCGCGCCGGAGGCGACGACGAAGACGCGACCTGTCGGCGGCGGCACGCGCTCGCTCGACGGAGGCAGCCAGCGCGCGGTCACGGCGGCCGCGACGCCCGACGCGACGAGGATGAGCCAGGCGATCGCCCGGTTGATCTGGATCGTCGCGAGGCTCGCCCCCACCGTGAGCACGAGCGCGGAGGCGAGGAGGACGGAGAGACCGGAGACGATCCGGAAGGGGCTCGAGCGCATCTCAGGCACCGCGCGTCGGACCCGACACGGCCTCGCGGCCGCCACGCCATAGCGAGCTTGTCGCCGCGAGGAGGATCGGCGGCAGGCCCGATGCGCCGCGGTCGAGCACGATCGCCACCGTCGCCGCGGCGGGCTCGATCTTGCCGAGAGAGGCCAGCAGGGCGACACCCGTCACGCCGACCACCCCCTCCGAGAACGGCAGGATCGTGAGCACGCCGGCGAGGAGCGAGACCGGGTACACGAAGAAGACGACAGGGAGCGAGGCGGGCGAGCCGAGCAGCGCGAGGAGGCACCAGAGCTTGGCGAACTCGATCGACCAGATGACCGCCGAACCGGCGATGTACGCGAGGAGCGTCGCAGGGAACGTGAAGACCGCGTCCCATGTGCGGAACGTCGCCTGGAACTTCTCGGCGAGTCCCTCCGCGCGCTTCGAATCGAGGCGCCGGGCGAGCCTGCCGAGGAGCTCCGTGGCCGCGCGTCGGATCCGACCGTTTGTCAGGACGACGAGCCCGACGACGAGCAGGGCGAGCAGGACGACCGCCGCTCGCAGCCAGCTCGCCACTCCCTCGCCGGACATCGCGAGGCCGGCGACGAGGATCGCGCCCGTGAGGGAAAGGAGATCGAGCATCCGCTCGATGAGCACGAGCCCGACGCCGGCGCTGAACCCGACGCCGTGCCGGCGCACCAGCTGCGCCTTCACGAAGTCCCCCGCGCGTGCTGGCGTCACGGCGGACGTGCTCAGGCCGATCAGGAAGATCGCGAAGCCGTCGGTCCACCGGTACTCCGTCGGATGGCAGCGCAAGAGGAGCCTGTGGAAGCGGAGCGCCCTCCCCGCGACGTGGAGCAGGGCGATCGCGAGCACGAGCGCGATGTGCGTGGCGCGTAGGCGGCCGAGGCCTTCCAGGAGGCGACCGTGGTCGATGGCCCGCCAGGCGAGCGCGAGGATGGCAGCATAACCGAGCACGGCGATGACAGGCCGCAGCCTCGACCTTCGTGAGGGAGGCACCGACTCGGCTGGCGGGGACGACGCCCTGGGCGTGGGCGTGGTGGGTGGGCTCATGACGGCCGCTCGGTCGCGACGGGCTGCCCGCCGGGGCTCGCCGTCTTGGCCGTGTACCAGCGAAACGTCTCCAGCACCGCCTCCGTACCCGACCAGCGCGGCGACCACCCCAGGTCGACGCGGGCGCGCTCGGCGTCGAGGTGGTAGTCGAGATCGGCGATCAGGTACTGATCGCGCCGCAGGGGCGCGATCCGCAGCGCCTCGAGGGCGCGAAGGCCGATCTTCACGGGGCGCCCCGGGACGCCGACCACGCGCGACGTGGATCCGGCGCGCGCGATCACCGCCTCGATCCACTCGCGCATGGTGGGCACCTCGCGCGCGCGGCAGTTGTACACGCCGAAGCCCTTCGCCGCCCCCGCGTGGAGGACGAGGCTGGCGACGTCCGCGGAGGCCATCATCTCGTAGCGGTTCTTGCCGTTGCCGATGAGCCAGACGGGGCGGTTCGCCAGGATCCAGTCGAACACGCGCGCGACGACGCCCGTGCGGCCCGGACCCACGATGAGGCCGGGGCGCACGATCGCGGCGTCGAGGCCGCGCGCGAGCGCCGACTCGACGAGACGCTCCGCCGCGAGCTTCGACTGACCGTAGGGTCCAAAAGGCGCGCGCGGATGGTCCTCCGAGAGGGGCAGGCGCTGGGGCAGACCATAGACCATGTTCGTCGACACGAACACGAGCCGGGCTGCCTTCGCCCCCACCGCGGCCTCGATCACGCGCCGCGTCCCCTCGACGTTCACCTCGAAGAACGGCAGGTCGTAGGTGCGCTTCGCAAGCGGCGTGTGGTACTGGCAGGCCGCGAGGTGCAGGACCGTCTTCGCGCCCGCGAAGGCCTCGGTCATGTCGAAGGAACGCAGGTCCCCCCGGAAGAAGCGCACGCGTTCGGGGACGGCGCCCGGGAACGGGGCGACGTCGATGACGCGAACGTCGGAGCACGACAGCGCCTGCAGCTGCCGGAGGACCTCGGCGCCGAGGAACCCGGCTCCACCCGTGACGACGACGGGGCCGTCGATCCGCATCTGAACACCACTCACAGCGGCGCCACTATCGTCGCGCCGCGCTCAAAAGTCCACCGCGACCGACCATGCCCGCGAGCGCGAGCGCGAGCGCGACCGCGCCACGCGGCCAGGCGCGACCCCCGAGACCGGACATGGCGGCGAATACTCACGGATCGTTCCTCATCCACACGTGGTACGGCCCGAAGGTCGCCCGCTCGTGGTAACGCGAGGCGAGCCACCGGGCCGTATCCGCGCAGCAGTGCTCGAAGTCCTCGTGAGCGGCGGCGTAGCTGACGAGCGGCGAGTGGTCGACGAACACGAACGCGGCGGGGGGTGCGGCGTGGAGGCGCGCGAGCATGTCTCGCTCGTGGGCGTCGCGGGCGAGCCTGATCTGGAAGGCTTCGCCATCGGTGGGGTGGTTCGACCAGCCGCCGTCGAGGGCGGCGTCGGCGTTGAGATCGTACGCGTAGATGTAGGGTGTCGCGGAGCGGCGACCTGCGAGGAAGAGCATGTACGGATCCATGCCGTACATCTGCACGCGCGCGTCTTGCGGCGTGTTCGCGCGCAGGTACCACGCCGCCTGACGCATCTCCCATGGGAAGAAATCGTAGGTCTTGAAGCGATCGTAGTACTCTTGCATCTGCCTGCGCTCGGGGGTCTCCCCACCGGCGAGGATCCAGACGTTCTGGAGATGAGGCGACAGGCGGAGCCCGTTCGCCGCCTGCCAGGCCACGGCGCACGCCGTCCCGAGCGCGAGGAGGCGACCCGCGGGACGCGTTCTCGGGGCGCCGCGATGGCGCTCCCACAGCGCGACGACGACGACCAGGGCGCCGATCCAGGTCGCCGCCGTGAGCGGGTGGAAGTGGTAGCCGAAGCCCTTGTGCTGCGCGACGACGTTCGCGAGCGCCGCGCCGGGCAACAGCGCGATCACGAGCGCGCGCCGCGGCAGAACGCGCACCACGACCAGCGCGAGGACGAAGAGCCCGCAGGCGATGGCGGTCGTGCTCGTGGTCAGCGGCCCGTCCTCCCCGAAGATCTCGGGCGCGGACTTGGCCCAGATGAACCGGTAGATGCGCGGGACGTCGCGGAACGCGATGCGGAGGTACGCGACGAGATCCCCGTAGCGCAGCGTGTACGCGATCGGGGGGATCGCGCCGAGCGCGCCGCCCAGCGCGAACGCCGCGAGCCGGCGCGGCCTCGACGCGAGGATCTCGTCATCGAAGAGCAGGACGGCGACCTGCACGAGCGAGAACGCGGCGAAGCTCGGCTTCCCGAACCATGCGATCACGGACAGGGCGCCGATCCACACGATGCGTCGCGTGGCCGAGCGCGACGAGCTCGCCGGGGTCGCGAGCTGGAGCGCGACGCTCGGCAGGAGGAACCAGTCGCAGAAGCTCTCGCGCTGCGCCTGGTTCCAGTAGAAGTACAGCGCATACTGACCGCTCAACACGACGCACGCCGCGGCGGCCCACGCGCCTCGCTCGAGCGGCGTGGGGCCCGCGCGCCTCGCGACGACGCCGAGACCTGGCAGGCAGGCGCCCACGAAGGCGAACGCGATCGCGGTGCTCGCGAGATCGAGCATGTGAAAACGGTGCTCGTCTGCCCCTCCGAGCGCGAGCATCACGAGGTGGATGAGGTGTGTCAGGGGCCCGTTGACGTCACGGATGTCACGGTAGTCGACGTCCCCCTGCTGCACGGCCCAGGCGATGTACTGGAAGATCCCCTGATCTCGCCCGAGCGTCGTGATCGACGCGCGGTACGTCGTGTCGAGCACCCACCACAGCGGCACGAGCACGATCAGGAGCGGGGCGAGCGTCGCGCGCACGACGCGCACCCAGGTCTTCCGCCCCCGGAGGCTCGGTCGTTTGCGCGGCGCCCCCGCGCCTCCCCGCACCTCGTCGGTCACGGCGCCGCGCCCGCGGCGGCCCCGCTGAACGCGCGGAGCATCGCGAAGATCAGGACACCCGTCACCGAGACGTACAGCCACAGCGGCAGCGTCACGCGCGCGACCTTCTTGTGGCTACGGAACCGCCCCGAGAGGGAGAAGAAGAAGCTCGAGAAGACGAGGGGCAGCGTCACCGCCGACAGCACGATGTGCGAAACGAGCACGAGGAAGTACACGGGCCGGATCGCGCCTTGCCCGAGGAACCGCGTCTCGCCGTGGACCGCGTGGTAGATGATGTAGGACACGAGGAACAGGGAGGACGCCCCGAGGGCGCAGAGCATGAAGCGCGCGTGCTCGGCGAGCGCGCGTCGCCGGATGGCGCGCCACGCCAGCACGAGGAACGCAGCGCTGAGCCCGTTCAGGCCGGCGTTCACCGCCGCGAGGTGACCGACCCAGGGCGGCGCCGAGGTCAGCGGGCCGTGGCCGTAGATGACGAAGAGGAGCGCACCGAGCGCGAGCACGCTCACGCCGAGCACGACCGCGACCGCCCGCCTCGGGCTCACGCGCTCGAGGACGGCGATCTGGACGGGCGGGTCGGCCATCACCGCACGCGCGCGCCGGACCGACGGCGCCGCACGTACGCGAGCACGGCCACGCCGAGCGCGAGCGACATCGGCGCCTCGCTGCTCCGCGTCTGTGAGCAGCCACACCCGGTCTCCGGCGGAGGCGCCGCCGTGGGACGGGGCAGCACGTGGACGTCGATGCGGCTCGTCGCGGCGCTCACGAGCACGCCGTCGTTCGCGCGGAGGACGAAGCTCAGCGTGGCCGGGGTGGTGGGCGCGTCGATCTCGGGGAGCGACGCACGGATGCGGTCCGTGGCGCTCCACGGGCTGTCGGGGAGGCCGGCCTCGCCGCATGCCTGCGCCAGGTGCGCCGGCGCGGGCGCGGCCGAGCCTCCGCGCACCGTGAGCGGCGGGCCCGCGACCTGGGTCCACGTGAAGCCGAGCGGATCCACCGGGATCGGCGCGGCGTCGGTGCCCCCGGGGCGCACGCCGCAGCCCGTGAGGCGCAGCGCATCCCCCACGAAGACGCACGCGGTCGAGGTGCACATCGCCTTCTCGGCGGGGCCGAGCCGGTCGAGCGTCTTCTGCGGCGTCGGTGTCGCGAGGACCTTCGCGCTCGGCGCCTTCGCGTCGCAGCCGTCGGCGTGCGGGACGAAGCCCCAGAAGGGCGTCGAGCTGATCCCCCCGAGCGAGACGTCGTCCACGTCCCACCCCTCCGCCCCGAAGAAGCCGGTCGCCGATCCTGTGCGGAAGCGGATCAGGACCTTGCCATCCTTGGGTCGCTCGCGGAGCGCGACCGCGATCTTCCCCTCGACCCACGCCGGGTAGCCCGCGCTCTTGAAGACGTACGCGGGGCGAGCCTGGCCCGCGGGGACGTCCTTCAGGAGCGGGTTGTCGCTGAGGCGCCCGGGGCTGCCGGGGTCGATCTTCCCCGGGTACGCGAGCTTCGGATCGGAGACGCTGGACACGTCGACCCAGGTGACACCGTTGTCCACCGAAAGCTCGATCACGCCACCGTCCACGTCGACGTTGCGCCGCGTGGAGTGCCGGAAGCTGTGGCGGTGCCGGAACGACAGCGTGAAGGTCGCCTCGTCGATCGTGAAGGGAGCGGACGTGAGCCTCTGCTCGACCGGCAGGGGCTGGTCGGGGACCGTCCAGAACGTGCCATCCGCCGGGGTCGCCTTGCGCGACCACTTGATGGCCGCCCCGCCGGGACCCGTGACCTTCCACGACGTGTTCTTCGCCTCCATCGAGTCGATGGCGGACTTCTGGTCCTCGTCGGTGTTCGCGCGACCCTGCACCGGCGCCGACAGGACGCGCGGTCGGAGCAAGGTCGGATCGGTGACGCGGACGTCGAGCTGGATCGGGCCCGACTTGCTGCCCCGGACGACCGCGCCGGTCCTGGCCGTGCGCGTCTCGAAGGGCCGAAGCGGTCCCACCATGGTGCGGACCGTGCCGACCGTTCGGCCCTTGTCGTCGAGGAAGGTGACGTCCGGAGAAGGGGTCGAGATCTCGACGGCGGTGTCCGCGAGGGCCCCCACGCCGACGTTCCGGACGACCACCTCGACCGCGCCGACCTCGCCCTCGTCGAGGAACGGGTCGTGGTCGCACGTGAGCGCACCCGTCACGAGGACGGCGCTCACGATGCGGATGTCGTTGCCCACGTCGAAGCTCTCGATCACGCCCACGTTGTTCGTGCTCTCCTTCGAGGGCCCGCTGGCGCCGACGCCCGCGCCACGGCGCGCGAACGCCTGGTAGAAGACCTGGAAGTCCCGCTCGTCCCCGGCCAGGCTCGTGGCGAGGAGGGCGTCGCGCGCCTCGATGAGGGTCGGGTCGACCGGCGTGGTCTTCATCGCCGAGACGAGGTAACGCGCCATGCGCGCCTGCGCTTCGTCGTACGAGAGACGACCCTCGGCGAGCAGCGACGCGTAGCACTCCCACAGCATCGACGCCCAGACCTCGCCGGTGGCGTGCACCTCGGCATTGAAGCTCCCATCCTCGCCGAAGCTGATGGGGACGCCGGTGGGCAGCGGTGTGCCGTTCTGGATGTGCTTGAACGTGAGAGGGTTCTTCCTGAAATCCGTGGAGTAGGGGAGCCGCCGGATGCCGAAGTAATAGTCCGCGCCCGATCCCATCGTCGCGTAGGCGCCCTTCGGGTACACGCCCGCCCAGCCGCGGCCGGCGGGCGTCTCGACGTCGTCCTTGCGCGCCACGAGCAGGAGCGCCAGGAAGTCGGCCCACCCCTCGCCGAGGCCGCCCGCCTGGTTGGTGGCGAGGCCGCTACCGTTCCCGATGAGCCGGCTCGACAGGACGTGGCCCCACTCGTGGGCGACGATGGAGGTGTCGAGCCCGCCATCGAGGTCGACCTGCGGGAAGCGGCGCATCTGCACGGTGGCCGTCCCCGTCGTCGCGGCGGCCTCGAGCGCCTGCCCGTCGGCGAGGTTCAAGGACAGGATAGGGATGGTGATCCTGTCGCTCGTGCCTCCCATGAACGGCGGCGATCCGGGATCGGCGGAGCTGGGGACGTTGACGACGACCACGCCCACCGCGCCCTGATCCTGGACGGCCTGCGCCTTCTGTACGAACGAGCACTGCCCGCGGTGGACGAGCACGATCTTGCCCGCGATGTTCCCCTGTAGCTCCCCGTCGCACGCGTCGGCGCGATCCGGATCGGCGTTGTCGGCGGCCACGACGACCTGCGCCGTGACGTCGAAGGCGTCCTTCCCGAACCCCGCCAGACCCACCGCCTTGTCCCCGGCGACGGGGGAAGGAGGGGGCACGTTGAGGACCGCCGTGCTCGGCCCGGAGAACACGAACATCTGGATCCGCGGCGACGCGCCGTCGCCCGGGACCGTGGCGTTGGCGTTGTTCTTCCCGCTGTAGTCCAGCGCCTCGACGAGGAGCGGATCGTTCTCCTTGCCCCCGCGGAAGAGGTTCTTCGCCTGGTGGTTGCCCGACTTCTCGTCGAAGCCGGCGTCGTAGAACCAGTCGTGCAGGAAGTTGGTCGTGTAGAAGAGGTGCGTGATCGACGCGCGGATCGAATTGGGCCTCGCCACGGGGGACGCGGTGGTGTCGTACACGTAGTCGAAGGTCGACGGCGACGTGAGCGCGGGCTGGGTGTCCAGGGCGCCACCGAGGCCGTCCGGCGTGGACAGGTCGGCGTACGCCGAGACGTTGTTGCCCATCGTGGTGGACGCGCCCGGAGGCAGCCAGGGATCGTTGCGCGAGAAGGGGTAGTTGGCGATCGTGACGAGCGCCCCGGGGACGAACGACGGCTTGTACCTGTCGGGCTTGCCGGTGGGGTGCGGGATCGTGGCGTTGCCCTGTGGACCGTCCATGGGGATGAGGGTCTTGGCGTCCGCGTACACGCGGTAGGTGTAGGCATCGGCGTGGACGAGGCTGGTCGAGAAGAGGATCTCGCCGTCGACCGCCGAGACGACGAAGGAGGTTCCGCCCGATCGACGGCCGACCAGCTCCACGTGCCAGCCGGGGACCACGCCCTCGGCGAGAGGGAAGAGGACACGGCGCGCGCGCGAGAGGGAGAGCGCGGCGTCGCCGGCGAAGTGCGTGTACTCTCCGTCCGTCTCGCGCGCCGTGAAGGCCGCGGCTCCCCCCGTCATCGCGTGATGCGCCGTCGCGACGGCGGTGGCGGGGAGGACCGTGAAGGGCGTGTCGGCGCCCGAGAGCTGGGGCACGACGAGTCCCGAGGCCGCGACCGGCTCGAGGGCGCGGTTCATCGTCAGGTTGAGACCGCCGCGGAAGACCTCCACGCCGCCGACGGCCTGTCGGTAGCGGGCGACGATCGGACCCTGGCCGACGTCGTGGATCACGGGCTCTCCGAGGGAGGCGAGCGCCGCCGGACGCCACGAGAGCGCGGGCGCGAGGACCGCGATCGTCGCGCGGGCGGCGTCGGCCGGGGTCTCGAGCGACGAGGGGGCGTGGGCGGTGCCGGACCCCGACAGGGGCCGGCCCGTGAGCCACACGAAGGACGGCAGGCCGAGCCTGGCGTCGACGTGGGCCACGTGGACCGCAAAGGGGGCCGTGGCCCGGGCCGTGACCTCGGGCGGAGGGGATCGGGGTTGGTCTCCGACGGCGCAGGCGCTGAGGAGAAGACCGGACAGGAGGACGATCCCCGCGGAGCGCGATCGGAGCATGTCCGGCGTTAGTTAGCGGAAGGCGCCCCGGAAAAAAAGGGCCGCGGACAAACCCTCCGCGGGTCTCGCCCGTCGAAGCTCGACCATGGCGTACCGAGATCCGAAGGTGGCCCTCCAGGCGAGGCAGGCGAGGCTGGAGGCGGAGCTCGGGGAGCTGCGGGCGGCCCGGGGGGGCGCCACGGACGTCGAGAGGGAAATCGCGGGCCTCGAGGCCGAGCTGGCCAAGCAGAGGGCCCGCCGCCTCCCGGTGCTCGAGGACGTCCGCGTCGCGGCCCCGTGCGGCGTGCGGTGGGACACGATGGTCGGCGACGACCGTGTCCGCTTCTGCGGGCAGTGCAAGAAGAACGTCTACAACCTGTCCGCGATGGGCCGCGCCGAGGCAGAGGCGCTGATCGCCGATCGTGAGGGCCCGATGTGCGTGCGCCTCTCGAAGCGGGCGGACGGCACCGTCGTCAGCGGCGACTGTCCGGTCGGGGTCCGCCGTCGACGCTTCCGGATCGCGGCCTTCTCGGCCGTGGGCGGGAGCCTCGTGGCCCTCGGAGCCGCAATCGGGCTGTCGCGCTTCCTCCCGCGTGAGAAGCCGCCGATGGTTCACACCGCCGGCGAGATGACCCTGCAGGGAGACATCGCCGAATGAAGGGCGGGGGCGAGGGCGAGCTCGAGCGGCGGCTCGACGCGCTCAGGAGCGGGGTGCGGCGCGAGAAGGAGATCCAGGCTGAGCTCGACGAGACCACGCGGCTGCTCGAGGGAATCGGCGGGAGGCGGTCGCCGGTCGACGACACCCGCGTCGCGTCCCCGTGCGGCGAGAGCTGGGAGGGCATGGTGGGCGACGCGCGGCAGCGCCTCTGCCTCCGCTGCGACGCGCACGTCTACGATCTGTCCGCGATGACGCGCGACGAGGCCGAGGTGTTCCTCGCCACGCGCGGGGCAACCGCCTGCGTGCGGTTCTTCCGTCGGGACGACGGCACGGTGAGGACGAGCGACTGCCCCGTCGGCGTGCGCAAGAAGCGGGTGCGGCTCGCGATCCTCTCCGCTGCCGGCGCAGGCATGCTCGCGACGGCCGCCACCACGTCGCTGGCCGCGACGCAGGAGAAGCCGGCGTGCCGCGCGCGTGGGCCCAGCACGGAGATGGCTCCCGGGCCCTTCCCGCCCACCCCGACGGCGACGGAATCCCCCGGCAAACGCCCGGAAGGCACCTGGGTCATGGGCGCGCGTGCACGCGCGGTTCCCCCCGAGGTCGCGGAGGAGGCCTCGACCCGCGCGAAGCGCCGCTGACCGAGGGCCGCGCCGGTCAGACCGGGCAGCTCATGTCCTGCCCGCAGCACAGGGGTGACTTCACCTTGCCGTCGCCGTTCGGGCACTTCGAGACGGCCACCTTCGTGCCGTCGGTCTTCTCGATGGTGTCGTGCGCGAGCGCCGCGCCGCACTTGCCACACGTCATGTTCACGCTCATCCCGCACTTAGAACAGGAATAGGTCACCATCCGTCGAGAGTACCCTTCGCCGTCCGGCCGCGGGGGGATTTAGTTCAGCGGGTACCGCGCCGCGCACGCGCCGGCCGGGCCCGCGCCCGACCCGCCCCCCGCCGACCAGCGTCCGTTCACGCACTGGTACCACGCACCGTCGAACCGGGACTCCACGCTCGTCTTCTCGGCCACGCGGGTGTTCAGCGTCCCCGAGTGGCAGCCGTCGTCGTCCTCGGTCGAGCTGCTCGCGGCGCCGCTCCCCGCCGGGACGCGGTAGGCGTTGCACTCGGCGCGGTGAGCCTTGTAGCCGTACCACGCGTTGAGGCCCTGCATCTTGTAGATGGTGTACGCGCACTTCGCGTTGGTGGCGGCGTCGTAGAGCGCCGACGGGTTCCGGGGGCACGCGCCCGTGCCGAGGTGGATCGAGTTGATCTGGAACAGGCCGTGGTCCGTCGTGCCGTTGTTGTTGCGGTTGGAGGCCCGCTCGTAGAAGCTCGACTCCCACTTCGCCGTGCACACCATCGTGCCGACGATCGACTCCGCGAACCCGGCCGCACGCAGGTGCTCCGCGATCTCGGACTGCGGCACCTTTCGACCCGCGAGTAGCTGGTCCTGCGTCTCGCCCGTGCCGCCGACGTCCTCGCTGGTCGGTGCCGCGCAGGCCATCGTCGAGAGGGCCACCACGCCGAGGAGGGGCCAGCGAAACCCGTGGAGGAGCGCGCCTGTCATGCGTCCCCGTGGAGCAAGCCGCGCGCCAGGTTCGCGAGCGTGCGTTTTCGCGGGAGATCGCGCACACTGTGGGCCGGCCGTGGGTCGGTGAGGATCCACGTTGCCGACCGTCTCCGGACAAGAGAAGAACCAGGTAACATGCACCCATGGCGCTCTTTTCCTTCAGGTCGGTAGCGTGCGGGATCGCTGTCGCGCTGCTCGCGGTCGCGTCGAGCTGCGCAGGCGACGGCAGGTGCCGCTACAACAGCGACTGCCAGGGCGCCTACTGCGACAACGGCGCGTGCAAGAAGGACTGCGTCGACGCGGCGCTCGACTGCCCGCGGGGGTTCATCTGCAGCGCCATCGCGCGGTGCGAGGTGCCCCCCGGCGCCGTCGTCGGACCGGACGGAGGCATCGTGTTCCCGCCGGCGAGCGACGGCGGCCCCGTCGTCACGCCGGACTCGGGGACGCCGGGCACGGACGCCGCCGCCGACGGATCGATCTCGCCGCCGCTCGACGCGGGCCTCGACACCGGGAAGCCACCGCTGAAGAAGGTCCTGCTCGACGCGTGTGGCGGGGACTCGGAGTGCGCGTCCGGGCTGTGCAAGCCGTACTTCGTCGGCGGCGGGCGGCGCTGCACGAAGACGTGTGTTTCCACCCCCGACTGCATGCAGGGGACGCGGTGCATCGAGTTCGGAGCCGCGGGATCGTGGTGCGTGTTCAGCGACATCGGGCGGACCTGCAACGTCGCGGGCGACTGCAGCTTTGCCTGCCTGACCAGCCAGAAGTACTGCACGGCGAAGTGCACGACGGGGTCCGACTGCCCGAACGGCTACGGCTGCCAGGCCGTCGGTACGCCGCCCACGAGCGTCTGCGTGAAGAACGAGGCGGCCTGCGGGCCCGGGATGACCGGGGCGTGCATCGCACCGGCCGCCTGCGACAACACGATGCTCGTCTCGAGCTGCACCCAGGCGTGCGGCTCCGCCGCGGACTGCCCGCAACGCGCCCAGGGGCTGGCGCCGTGGACCTGCAACGGTCTGTGCAAGCGCCCCGCCGACGTCGTCGGACCCCTCGCAGGAGGCGAGCCGGCGGAGTACGCGTGCCAGGGTGGATCCATCGTCAACCTCTGCAACGACGCGCAGCACATGAACTTCGACACGTTCACGATCCCGCCCGCGCCGGTCTTCACGTGCCCCGTGGCCGTGAGCAAGCCGGGCGCCGCCGGCGACACGTGCGTGGACTCGTGCCGCTACCAGGGCGCGTGCATCCACGGCTTCCACTGCACGGGCATCGGCTCCGTGGGTGCGAACCGCATCGGCCTCTGCCTGCCCGGGCTGGGCGGCGGGGAGGTCGGCGCGGCCTGCACGCGCAGCGCCGACTGCTACTTCGGGCACTGCAACCTGAACACCAACAAGTGCTCGCGCGACTGCACGGTCGACGGGCTCTGCCCGACCGGGTCGGCGTGCAGCGCAGGCGCGACGCCGGCGGTCGAGGGACGGCTGTTCCGGCGGTGCGAGTGATGGACCGCCTGTACGAGCTCCTCGATCGCTTCAACGCCGCCCCGCCCGACGGGGCGGACGCCATCGAGGAGGAGATCTGGCGCTCCTACGGGGCCGAGCGATCGGTCCTCATCCTCGACATGGCCGGCTTCTCTCGGGTCGTGCGCCGCCACGGCATCGTGCACTACCTCGCGATGGTGCGGCGCATGCAGATCGTGACGCGGCCGCTCGTCTCCCGCCACGGCGGCGAGATCGTGAAGTACGAGGCGGACAACCTCTTCGCGGTGTTCGAGGATCCGCGCTCGGCGGTGGCGTGCGCGATCGCGATACGCGTGGCGTTCGACGCGATCAACCCGCACACGATGAACGAGCGCGACATCCACGTGTCGGTCGGGATCGCCACCGGCCGCATCCTGCTCGTTCCCGGCGCCGATGCGTTCGGCGACGCGGTGAACATCGCCAGCAAGCTGGGCGAGGATCTCGCGGGGAACGACGAGATCCTGATCGCCGAGAGCGTCCGCGCGCTCCTGCCGGCCGATCCCGGGTTCGCGCTGCGGGCCGTGGAGTTCTCGGTCTCCGGCCTGGAACTCGCGGCGTGGTCGATCGATCCGCGGTGAAGGGTCAGCCCCGCGCCGTCGGCGCGCCGCGAAGAGGACCGCAGCCCGTTTCCGAGCCTCGAGCGCTTCGAGCCCGCGGATCGTGACCGCGACGGCGTGCTTCGCGGCCTGTCGTCGCCGCGGAGGAAGGTCCCGCCGAAGAGCGACGGCTGCATGCCGGCCTCGCGGGGCGAGAGGTCGGGAGCCTCGCGTCGGATCGGGCGCCCGCACGGGGGCCGGCAGGCGCCCCCAAGACCCCGAGCTCGCGGCTCGCCTCTATCCCCCGCTCGGCCTCCACGAGGCCATCGCGCAGTGCCGCGAGTGCCGCGCCACCTCGCTCGCCGGCGCGGGAGGCCGGGGCGCGAACCGCGCGGAGAGCTCGGTCCACAGCCGCGACGTCGGGAACGTCTCCGTCCACCACGTCCGCCAGCGTCCGAGCGTCCGCCGCGACACGCCTGTCGCCTCGCTCGCGGCCGCCTTCGTGATGCCGAACCTCTGCTGGGGAAGGGTGGCTGGGGCCACCCTCGGCGACGTCGAGGTTGGTGGGGATGAAGGCGTTCGCGTCGTTCGCGGCTTCGTAGCGCGCCTGCTTGCCCACGCCGGTCGGGCCGAGACCACCGAAGCCGTCGCCGTGCCCGGCGCTGCGCGGATCCTGCTCCCAGTACTCGACGAGGCGCGGGGCGCCGAGCTTGTCGACCTTGTCGAAGACTCCTTCGGGAGGACCTTCACGTTCTCCTTCTGGAGCACGACGCGCACGGGGATCACGAGCGCGAACCGCTCGGGCGGGCCCTTGTACTCGGGCGGGCCCTTGTAGTCGTTCTGCATGGACAGCACGGTGCGCTGACCCTCCCGCATCAGGACGACCTGCGTGGCGTCTGCGAAGAGCTTCCCGTCGGCGCCCGACACGTAGAAACCGCAGAACGCCTGCGCGCGGGGAGCCGCCACGGCGACGACGGCGACGTGAGCGCGGAGACGAGCGCGGCGCGGAGGGTACGCATCCCGCGACGGTACGCCGAAAGTCGCCGGCGCGGCAACGTGGCGGGCCGTCAGCCCGCGGAGGCCGACGGACCGTGCTCGTCCTCGGGGTACACGTGGGCCGGCAGCTGGCCGATCGGGTCGAGGTTGCGGAAGCCCACGCAGGACTTCTTGATGCCGAGGAAGTAGGGGATGGATCGGAGGGTCATGAGGAACCACCCGCGGATCTTGCCCCAGACCGACGGCGCGGGGGTGGGCACCGGCGGTGCCGGGACCTCGTTGAGGTCGACGTAGAAGGCCCGCGTCAACCCGAAGCTCTCGACCTCGTGATCGATGGAGCGGGCGTGGTCGAGGAGCGGTGTCGCGAGCGCGGCGTGGATGGGCTCGCTCATCAGAACGTACTCGGGGACGGGCACGGGGTTCTTGAGCAGGCGGTGGACGAGGATGACGTCGACGCCCGCAAGCTCGACGTGCTTCTTGACCTTCTGGAACGCGACCTCGCCGTGGTGGGCGATGAACTTGAGCTGCAGCTTGCCGACCTGCGTGCAGCTGTCGCAGTTGCAGACGCGGTCGATCTCCATCTGCTGCTGCTTCGCGCGGAAGGCGCGACGGATCTCGAGGACCCGGTCGACGTGCCCCCGGAGGTCGGCGGCCTTCCCCAGCTTCGCGTAGAAGAAGGCGGCGTCGCCCTCCAGCTTGGCCAGCTCCAGCGACCCGGCGGCGTCGATGACGGTCTCCAGGAGCTGCGCGACGATGTACTGCGCGTGGGCGAGGTTCACGCGGTGGACCTTCATGAACCGCGTGTACCCGCCGATGTCGGCGATGAGGAGGAAGACGTGGGCCAAGGGGGAAGGATTCTAGCGCGGACGGCGGACAGCGGGCGGACGGATCAGAGCCCCTTCTTGGGCTTTCCCCCCGCCTCCCCTGCCCCGCCGACCGGGCTCGACGGCAGCGGCACGGCGCCCGAACCGACCTTCGTCTGGTTCTCCTCGAACCGGGAGTCGTCGGTGACGACGACGACGCGCGGCGACGCCACCGCGGGGGCTGCCTTGCCCGTCTCGAGGGTGCTCCCCTCCTGCACGTGGATCCCCACAGCGTTCCCCGCGACGAGGCAACCGGTCACGACGCCCGCCGCGTCGTTGAACGCGATGCCGATCCGGTTGGCGCGCACCTCGGTCGATCGCATCACCAGCGACGCCTTCCCCGTGGCAACGGCGCCGTGACCGTACCGGCCACGTTCGTCGGGCCTGGTGGAGCCGAGGAACGAGCTCTCGACCACGGCGCTCCCCGTCGCGTTGCCCACGACGAGGCCGAACTCCACGCTCCCCGTGACCGCGCTCGAGCGCAGCGTGAGCTTCCCCCCGACCCCGACCCCGACGCCCTGGAGCGCGATCCCCTTGCCCGTGAGCCCGTCGTCCGCGGCGCGCGTGTCCCTCACCACCGCGTGCGAGAGTGTGAGCTCCGCCACGTCGCCGGCCTCCCCGAGCGTGTCGTTCACGAGCACGGCTGCGCGCCGGGCCCGCAGAATCGCGGCGCCGTCGATCTCCGCGACGGCCCCTTTCTCGACGTCGAGGCCGTCGCCGAGGGAGCCGTCCACGCGCGACACCGTGTCCATCACGAGGAGGCGCGAGCCGTTCGCCTGCGCGCGCGCCCCGTCCTTCGTCTGGCCGCGCACGAAGAAGCTCGAGTCCCCGTTGCCGATCGCCGTCACGCGATCGAAGTCGAGGCGCGCGCCGTACTCGACGTTCACGCCGCGGCCCATCTGATCTAGCTTGTTCCGCCGCGTCCCGGAGACCAGCACACGCGTGAGCTTGCCCGTCGTGCCCGCGCCATACAGGCCCAGACCGTAGTAGGCGTTTCCCACGAGCGCCGCGTCCTCGAGCTCCACCCGGCCGGCCTGGTCTGCCCACGCGCCCATGCCGAAGTCGCCATCGGCCTGCGCCGTCGTACCCTCGACGACGACGCGCCTCGCCGTCACGAGCGTCTTCGCGCCGATCGAGAACAGCCCCACGGTGGAGATGTCGCGGAGCGTCACGTCCTCGAGCGAGGCCTGCGCGCCCTCGGCGGCGTACACACCCGCCGCCGCCTCGCCGCTCTTGTCGGGGAGGGTCGACACGAGCGCAGAGCCCGTGATCGTGAGCCGGGCCTCTGGCCCGAGGGCGGCGGTCGCGATGCGGCGCGTCCTCACGATGGCGCTGTCGCGGATCGTGCCCTTCGACAGGTCGCTCACGACGACGCCGGCGCCCACCGGCGATCTCTCGACGACGTTCGTGTCGCGGATCACGGTGCGCTCGAGCTCGAGCGTGCTCGTCACCTTGGTCTCGTCGCCAGGGTTGGTCGCCGTCACGCCCGCGTGGAAGCTCGTCTCGATGGCCGAGGACACGAGGCGGATCGCGCCGCCCGCGTCGGCGTTCGCCGCGAGGGCCTGGTTCGACTTCCCGGGCTGGGGCCTCGTGCCGCGGATGACGACACGCTCGGCCAGGATGGAGCTCTTCGGCCGATACGACACCAGCCCGGAGCCGCGCGGGGACTCGATGACGACGTCGGTGAGCGTGAGCGTGCCGCCGCTCTGCGCGCGTGCCCCTTCGTAGTGATCCTCGAGGGTGACGCCCCGAACGGCGACGTTCTGGACGGCGTTCGCGAGCACCCCCCACACGTTCTGTCCGGTGCCCACCAGGCGGACCTTCTCGGCGCAGCGACCCACGATCGTGACGGCGGAGCTCGCCTCGATGCCCTCGGCGTAGCGCCCGGACTCGACGGCGATCACGGCGCCCGACGGCGCGGCGTCGACGGCCTGGCGGATCGCCCGGAAGCGCTTCGGACCGAGCTCGGCGTCCGTGAAGGCCGCGTTGACGAAGTAGGTGGCGTCCGGAGGGGGAAACGGGGCGCTGCAGTCGCCGACCGGCACGCACTCCGTCCGCCCCAGCTCCTCGCGCGTCGCCCCCGCGCAGACGGCCGCGGGCAGGATCGGCTCGCATCCCCACCCGGAGGGCGCCCTGTGGAAGCCGCTCGCGCACGTCGTCGGGCCCACGGGGGTGCACGCACGCTGCCCAAGCTCGGCCATGGTGCCGGCCGGGCACACGTCCGCGGGCGCGATCTCGCGACAGCCCGCGCCCGACGGATCGCGCTCGAACTCCGGGGGGCACTGGCGCCACCCGATGCACCCGGGCGCGCCCTCCGTGCACGTCGCCGCGATGCCCGGAGGTGCGGACGTCGCGCCGCCCGGGCCGCTCGAGCTGCACGCGCCGAGGCCGAGGAGGACGACCGGGAGGACGACGGATCCGAGCTTCACCCGCGCCTCTTAGCACGCGATCTAGGGGGCGCTACGGGCGCGGCCGGCCGATCTGTGGTATGGCGCCGCCCCATGAAGCGACTCATGTTGGCGGCGCTCGCCGCGGGTGTGTGGACGACGGCCTGCTCCAGCGCTACCACGCCGACCCCGACCGGTGGCGCGAGCGGCACGAGCGGCACGTCGACGACCGCGGACGCGGGCGGCACGTCGACCGCGGACGACGCCGGCGCGGGGTCGCAGGATGCGGCGACAGGGCCCTTCAAGTTGACGAGTGCTACGTTGACCGAGGGCGGGACCTTCCCCAAGGAGTCGACCTGCAACGCGACCCCGCAGTCGTCGATGGCGTCGCCCCCCTTCACCTGGACGCCAGGGCCACCCGGCACCAAGAGCTACGCGCTCGTGCTGGTCGATACGAGCAACGGGCTCGCGCACAGCGCGATGTACGACATCCCCGCGACGGTGTTCGAGCTTCCCAAAGGGGTCGAGCGGAAATACCAGCCCGCCGTCCCCGCCGGCGCGAAGCAGACCAAGGCCTACGACGGCGTCACGTTCGGCTACCTCGGCCCGTGCCCACCCACGGGCGAGCACGTCTACCAGTTCACCCTCTACGCGCTCGACGTCGACACGCTGCCGAACATGACGCAGAACACCGACGCGAAGACGTGCAACAGCGAGGCGAAGAAGCGCGCCCTCGGGTTCGCGACGCTGACGGCCAAGTACAAGCAGTGATGCGCCGTCTCGGCCCCGCGCCACCAGGTCGGGCTGCTCGAGGGGCCTCGCGGCCACCTCGAACGTGGCGCTAGCGGCTGGCGGCGGCGATGACGCGGAAGACCGCGCCGACGGCGATGCCGGCGACGAAGCCCATCCAGGCGCCCTTCTTCGTGTCCGGCCCCTTCGCGATGACCTGCACGAGGATGAGCCCGATGCACCCACCGAAGAAGCCCGCGAGGAAGCCGAGCGGGATCGACCCCTGCGTCGCGGGCGTGAACGGCGTCGGTGGGTACATCGGCTGCACGCCATAACCGGGAGGGCCGCCCGGCATGCCGTAGCCACCGGGGGGCGCCGCACCGTAGCCACCCGGAGGTGGAGCGCCGTAACCGCCCGGAGGCGGAGCACCGGGGGGACCGTAGCCGCCGGGAGGGGCGCCGGGCGGCGGGCCGCCGTAGCCACCGGGAGGAGGACCGTAACCTCCGGGGGGTTGACCGCCACCGGGCGGCGGATTCCAGTTCGCCATCGATCGTCTCCTTGCGGGTGGTGGCTCGGACCCGTGCCGAGCGTCAGTCGATGCTACAGCCTTCGAGGCCCCTGTAAAGGCGCGTGGTCACCACGCCGGCGCGCCAGCCTTTCCTCGCAGGAGCGAGAGGATCGCCGCGAGCCGCGCGACGCGCAGACCGCCACGACCCCGAGGCCAGGGCGCGCTTCGGCCTGGATCCCCCACCGGGGCCCCGTCACCCCCCGCGTACGCCTCGAGCGCGCCGGGACGGACCCCGTCGACCACGCGCAGCGCATCGCGTAGATCGACGACCCGCGCGGGCATGAACGCGCCCTCGGACGCGAACAGGCGCGCCGCGTACTTCGACCACGTGCAGACCACGTCGGTGTCGCGCACGAACGCGCGCCAGCGCGCGACGATCCCGGGCAGTGTGCTCCCGGCTTCGAGCGTGTCCTCGTCCAGACCGAGGCGCGACGTCGTGAGCGGCGCGAGCGGGTGCGTGGGGCACGCGATCGCGTCGAGGATCTCGCCGGTGGCGGGGCGATACGCGATCCAGCGAACGAGCTCGTCGGGGTGACGACGATCGCGGTGAGGCCACGCGTTCGCCTCGCCGATCACGCAGACGAGATGCTCGGCGGCCTCGAGGAGCGCCCGCGGCACGCGCGTCGCGACCGGTCGCGTCGCGCGCGAGCGCTTCTGGCGACTCACGCGTCGGGCTGTCGCGTACGCGATCTGCGCGTCGACCATGCGGCGAAACGGCTCGAGCATCGGCAGGAAGCGCGCTGGATCCCCCTCGAGGGCGCCGAGCACGTGAACGAGCGCCTCGATCGTCGAGACGCACTCGGCCGCGGGCTCTCGGCGGATGCGGTACTCGCTCGGGCGGGGCGGCGCGAACGCGTAGCGCGGGAGCCCGGCGAGCGTGGCGCTCCTCCGGATCAGGTTCCGCGCCTGCCACCACGTGCCGTCCACCACGACGAGCGTAACGGGGCCTCGCGGCGGATCGGAGAGCACGTCGACCGCGCCGGGCCCCGGGTAGAGGAGAACGGCGGGACGGTCTGGATCCCCCACCGCGCGCGACAGCACCTCCGATCCGTCCCAGTCGACGCCCACGTGCAGCTCCGCGTTCGGGAGGCACAGCGCCGCCATCCGCGCCGTGCCGATGGGCACGTCGCGCTCCCTCCGGTGCTGGAGCACGACGACGCGCGTCAGGGTCTCGATCGAGGGGAGTCCGACGCACCAGCACACCACCCGCGGGCGCCTGCAGGTCCAGCAGACCTCGCGGCGCGCGGGCTCGGTGGGTGACGCTGCGTTTGGTGGCGTGTGCATCCGTTGCGAATTGAAGCTAGTCTGACTGGAATGCGGATGCTTGGCTTCTTGTCTGGCACGGCGTCGGTGGCCGCGCTCTCGGCGTGGGTGCTCGGCGCGTGCGGCACCGACAACGGCAACGCGCCCCTGCCCTCGGCCATGCTCGACAGCGGGCGGCCCGGCCCCGAGGGCGGAGACGCCGCCGTCGTGGTGCCCCCCGGAAACGTCGTCCCTGGCGCCAAGGATCGGATGCTCCTGTCGGGCACCATCGTGACCCCCGAGACGATCGTGACCGGCCAGATCCTCGTGGAGGGCACCAAGATCACCTGCGTCGAGGAGGGCACCGGCTGCGCGGCAAAGCCCGGCGCGGCGGGCGCGACGATCGTCGACACCGGCGGCGTCATCGCCCCGGGCCTGATCGACACCCACAACCACATCCTCTACGACATCTTCGACGAAGACGACTGGACGCCCACCCAGCTCTACAAGAACCACACCGAGTGGCCCAACGAGGACCGCTACAGCAAGACGCTCGACGTGAAGCAGTGCCTCGCGAACGACTCGCAGGGCAAGCCCGCGTGGTGCGCGAGCACGCCGTACGGCACGTCCGCCGGCAGCCTCCGCTGCGAGATGGACAAGTGGGGTGAGCTCAAGGGACTGGTCGCGGGCACCACGAGCATCGTGGGCCTGCCGGGGACGAGCGCCGCGTGTTTCGGCTCGCTCGCGCGATCGATCGACGTCTCGCAGAACGGGCTCGGCTCCGACAAGGTCCAGGCGAGCGCGCTGTTCCCGCCGAGCTCGGCGAGCACGATCTGCAGCAACTTCGCCTCGAAGACCACGACCGCCTTCCTGCCGCACGTCGGAGAGGGCGTCGACGCGAAGGCGCTCGCCGAGTGGGCCACGCTGGAGGCCACGGCGGGGGGGTGCCTCGTCGCGCCGCAGACGGCGATCACGCACGGCACGGCGTTCACGGCGGCCGAGTTCGCGAAGATGGGCGCGGCCGGCATGAAGCTCACGTGGTCGCCGCAGTCGAACCACTTCCTGTACGGGAACACCACGAACGTCCCGCTCGCGCTCGACGCGAAGCTCACGGTGGCGATTGCCCCGGACTGGTCGCTCGGAGGCAGCCAGAACATGCTCGACGAGCTCCGCTTCGCCAACGCGTGGGACGACAAGAACTGGGGCGACCGCCTGAAGCCGAAGGACCTCGTCACGATGGGGACCCTGAACGGCGCGAAGGTGCTCGCGCTCGACAGCCTGATCGGGCAGATCAAGGTGGGCCAGATCGCAGACCTCGCGGTGTTCGCCGGGGATCGCGGCAAGCCGTACGAGGCGATCCTCGCCGCCACGCCGCGCGAGGTGCGGCTGGTGATGATCGGGGGCACGGTCCTCTACGGCGACAAGGAGCTCGAGGCCGCGGCGCCCGCGAAGCCGGGCTGCGAGACGATCGACATCTGCGGCAAGCCCAAGTTCCTGTGCGTCGCGACCGAGGACCCGCAGAACAAGCTCAACCAGACATACGCCACCATCAAGGACGCGCTCGAGAAGGCCCTCAAGGAGTCCGACGCGCTCACGCCGGAGGACGGGTACAACTTCGCGCCGCTGGCGCCGCTCGTGAAGTGCCCCAAGTAAGCCGCGAGGGGGCCGAGACGCGAGGGCCCTCGGTGCCGTCGTCGCGCCTCGGCCGCGCCGTCAGTCCGCCTTCTGCCAGGCGGTGTCCGTCCCCTTGCGGGCACCGCCCCGGGTGTCCGCGGTGTTCCCGCCGGCGCGCGTGATCATCTCCCTCGCGCGGGGGACGAGCTGCGAGTCGGGCGCGAGGGCCACGAAGCGCTGGGCGTGGCTGCGCATCCTGGGCATGTCGCCGGCCCCGTCGTACGCGATGGCCGCGCCCCAGTGGGCGTCCGGGAGCTTCTCGTTGACGCGGAGGGCCTCCTCGTAGCCGCGCGCGGCCTCGGTGTAGCGCCGCTGCGAGTAGGCGGCGCTGCCGAGACCGAGGTGCGCGAGGGACGTGTTCGGATCCTTCTCGAGCGCCTTGCGGTAAGCCACCTTCGCGCCCTCGTAGTCGTGCTCGCCGAGGGCGCACGTACCAAGGCCGACGTAGGGATGGGGGCTCGCGGGCTCGAGGACCGCGAGCTCGAGGTAGGCCTTGCGCGCGCCCTTGATGTCCTGCTTGTCGAGGAGCGCGGACGCGTCCTTGTACCGCGCCGAGTACTGGCTCGTGCCCTCCTCGTAGCTCATATGGTACGCGTTGCCCTTGATCTCCTTCTCGGTCCGCTTGGGGTCGCCCGACGGGGTGTCGTCGTTCTCGTCCCTGGCGTAGCTGTCGTCGTCGTCGAGGGAGGGCGTCGCCGTCGAGGTCGGAGGCGCGTACTTCGGGGTGGACCTCACGGTGGACGTCGTCGTCACGCGCTTGCGAGAGCAGCCCGTGCTCGCCAGCGCGAGCGCGGCGAGCAGGACGAGGGCGAGGCGGGTGGCTCTCACAGGGAGGATCATAACAGAAGGAGGGTACGCTGGAGGAGGTACGGGGCTTCCCGGGCGGAAGGTGGAGATCACCGGACCGACGACGACGCCCGCCGCGAGGCCACCGCCGTCACCACCCCGAACGCCCCCAGACACACCGCGCAGACGACCCCGATCGCCGCGTACGTCCCCCACACGTGGAGCGGCTGCAGCACGCCATCCTTCGGCAGGTACCTCGCGATGAGCCGCCCGGACAGCACGCCCCCCACGAGCCCGCCGAGCCCGAACGGCATCAGCGCGAGCCCCATGTACAGGCCCTCTCGCCCCTTCGGCGCGAACGACGACACGTACTCGTAGTAGCGCGGCGAGTAGATCATCTCCGCGATCGCGAACACGAAGAACGACCCGCACGCGCCCGCGAGCGTCGGCAGCGAGCCCATGAGCAGCATGCTCGCGGAGCCGACGAGGATCCCCACCGTCATCGCCAGGATGGGCGGCGTGCGCTTCGTGAGCCAGCCCATCGGGATCTGCAAGAGGGCGATCGCCGCGGGGTTGATGAGCGTGATGTACTCCCGCGGCGCTCCCTCGCCGAGCTGGCGCCGGATGTACACGGGGAACGTCTGGTAGAACTGCTCGATGAGGAGGTAGTAGCCCGACACGAGCAGGAGGAAGATCACGAACCGCGGGTTCTTCGCCGCTGCGCCGAGGCTCTCGAGGAAGCCAGGCTTCTCCGCCTTGTCGCCGGCCGCACCTGCGACCTCCGTGTCGCCCTCGCGGTCGCCCGGCTCGAAGAACAGCAGCGCCGTGAGCACCAGCGCCAGCACCGAGGCGAGCACCGAGTTGAACAGGCTCATCCGGAGCGACACCGCGGTCCGCACGATCTTCGCGCCGGTCTTGCCGATGACGCTGCCCGCGTTCACGGAGGCGTAGAACGCCGAAAACCCGAGCGACTCCCTCCCCTTCGGCGAGTACCGCCGGACGGCCGCAGGAATGACGGGCTTGAGGAACGCGCCCGCGAAGGCCATCCCGAGGACGGAGCACCAGGCGCCGACGCGGAAGGGAAACGCGACCAACGCCCCGTAGGCCACGATGTAGAGCGCGAACGAAGCGAGCAGGCTCCGCCGGAACCCGATGCGATCCGAGAGCGCGCCGGTGGCGACGGGGAGCCAGGCGCGCGCAGCCGCGAACCATCCGAGGAGGACGCCGTTCTCGACGTCGGACAGCCCAACGGTGTCGGAGAGGTAGACCGCGAGGTTGACGTAGGCGCCGTAGAACGCGAGGCGCTCGAGGACCTCGAGCAGGATCGCGACGTGGAACACGCGGGGGAAGCGCCCCGCCCCATCGCGCGCGTCGCTCACGCGATCAGCCCTTCCGCTTCTTCTTGTAGCGGGGGACCCTGTTCCGCGGATCGACCTTGTGCCGGGAACCCTCGGGGGGGCGCGGGCGCGAGGGGCCGTCCGGGCGCGCCCGCTCGACGCGGGCCTCCGTCGTGGCGTGCCGTACCGGAGGCGCCGGCGTGCGTTCGCCGGGCGCGGCGATCATGC
>SXGT01032754.1_pt1 | contig 70670 bp, 38 predicted proteins | sample 3176221 | NCBI WGS metagenome assembly SXGT01 (sample SAMN11356862, study PRJNA531348) | freshwater metagenome | isolation source: freshwater sample F1-120 | place: China: Fuxian Lake, Yuxi | collected 2017-12-25
CCGCCGCCGCCGCCCGTGCCATGAAGGCCCACCTTGCCGTCGCCCGCGCCCGTCGGGTACCAGATGTTGTCGGCGTTGACGTTGCCGATCCGGGTGCCGCGAAGCCCCTCCTCGCCAGGGGCGCCGAGCCCGCCGGGCTTCCCGACCTCGCCAACGGCTTCGGGCGGCCCGCCCGCGCCGCCGCCACCGCCGCTCCCGCCCAGGCCTGAAGCGCCGGTGCCGGCGTCTCGGCGTCCGTCACAGCCGCTGAAGACGCAGCCGACGGTGTCGAGGAAGCTGCAGCTCGTGGCACCGCCCCACCCGGAGGACCCGCCCTTGCCGCCGTGGGCCTCGCCGGACACACACGGGTTCTTCCCGCCTTCGCCGCCCTCGATGAGCTTGTCGGGCTTGCAGGAGTCGTCGATGCCCTCGACGCCCTTGCTGCCGTCGTTGCCGCCTTGGCCGGGACCGCCGCTCTTCCCGTCCACGCCCACGCCGCCGCTCCCCGCGACGAGCCGACAGTTCGAGATCGTGAGCCCGGCCGAGCCGTGCAGAACGTGCACCGCGATGGAGGAGCCGCTCGGCACCGGGTTGGACGCGGCCTCGAAGGTGATCCCGTCGAGCGTGGTGGGGTCGTTCACGCCGTCGGCGATGACCGTGCGGACCGCGCCCTTGTCCACGGCGTCCCAACGCACGATCGTCTCGTTCACCACGGGGTTCCGGGCCCAGGCGTCGGCGCGGTCGAAGCCGCCGTAGAGGTTGATGCCCGACACCACCTTGAGCTGCTGCGTGTAGGTGCCCTTGGAGACCAGCACCATGAGCCGGCCTTCGGTGGATGCCGCGAACTCGAGGCCCTTCTTCACGCTCTTGAACGGGAACGCGAGGTCCCCGAGCACGTTGCCCACGTCGACGCCGTCGGGGGCCACGAAGACCGCGAACTCGATGTCGCCGTCGATCCCGTCGCAGTCCGAGTCTTTGCCGCCTGCGTCCGGCCAGTCCACGGGGACCGAGGGGTCCGGCGTGCACTCGTACTCGCAGCCGGTCTCGGGCTTCAGGTCCAGGTCGACCCAACCGTCGGCGCAGCTGTGCATGAAGCAGTTCGCTCCCTTGCAGAGGGGGACGGCGTTTGCGTACTCGCAGACCACTCCACACTTCCCGCAGTTGAGCTCGTCGTTCTCGTAGTCTGTGTCCGCGGCGCAGATACACGAGCCGTGGCTCGGCACGCACTGCGGCTTCGGGATCCCGTCGAGCGTCTCGCACGCGTAGCCCTCGGGGCACGGGGCGCTGGCGGAGCACGCCGCCCCGCAGCGACCGCCCTCGAGGGCAAGGCAGGCGTTGTCGACCCCGCACTCGGCGCTGGAGGTGCACTTCGCGCAGAGCGAGTCGACGTCCGGCACGCACAGCGTCACGAGGTCCGCGCCGATCGAGGTGGCCTTGCACCCCCAACCGTCCGGGCAGTCGGAGATGCACTCCTTGGTGCAGACGGAGGCCCCGGTCTTGCGGTCGGTGGGCACGCAGAAGCCGCTGAAGCAGTCTTCGCCGGAGCCACACGGCGCGAGGAACTCACCCGGGCTGGCCGCGTCTCCTCCCGTGCAGCCCGTGCACGTGTCGACGATCTGGGCCACCTCGGCCCCAGCCGCCAGGTCCTGTGACGCGGTGTCTGCCGCTGGCGCCTGGGTGTCGAGCGGTGCGGCGCTCACCACAGCGGCCGAGTCGCCACACCCCCACACCAAGACCCAGCTCAACAGCAACCAACGCATGACCGTCGATGGTACGGGCGCGGTCATCGCTTGCCAATGCGTGCGCTCCACCGCGAAACGGGGTAGATGCCGGGCATGCGGTGGCCACGAGTCCAGCTCTTCGAGTTCAACGACGCCCACTGGGCGCCCGATGCCCTCCGCGAGGGCATCGTCGACACGCTGAGCGTCGCGCTGGAGCGCGGCCGCATCCTCGATGGCCTCGCCGCCCCGTTCGCGGCATTCCTCGCGCGCTCCGGCACCTCCGAGGTGCTCGACCTCGGCGCGGGTGCCGGCGGCCCGATGCGGGTGCTGCTGGGGGCCCTGGCCGAGCGCGGTGTCCGACCGCAGGTCACGCTCACAGACCTGCACCCGCGCGTGGAGGCGTGGCGCGAGCTCGCGGGCGTGTTCCCCGGTCAGGTCACCTTCGAGGCGCATCCCGTAGACGCCACTGCGGTGCCCGACGCGCTCGCCGCGGGCAAGGCGCGCACGATCATCAACGTGCTCCACCACTTCCCGCCCCCGCTGGTGGCGCGAGTGCTGGCCGACGCCGTTCGGGCAGGAGACAGCATCTTCATCGCCGAGGCCTTCGGGCGGGAGCCGTCCAGCTTCCCCGCGTTCGCTTCGGCCGGGCTCCCTGCGCTCCTCGGCGCGCCGCTCCGAGGCTCCCGGCGGCTCGAGAAGGCGCTGCTCTTCTGGGCCACCCCGATCGGCTTCGCCGTGTCGGTGTGGGACGGCTTCGTCAGCACCCTGCGTATCCACGAGGAGGCCGAGCTCCGCGCGCTGGTGGCCCCCTTCGGGCAGGACTACGACTGGACGTTCGGTTGGTACCCGGTGAAGCCGTGGGGCCGCGGCTGTTGGTTCAGCGGCACGCCCAAGGCACCGGCGGCCTGAGAGCGCTCAGGGAGCCGGCGCGTCCGGCGGCTTCCAGCCCTCCATGAGCTTCGGATCGAGGTACGGATCGGCGGCTGTGTCCGTGGCCGGCGCCGACCCGCCGTATCCATAGTCCAGCTCCACGGCCCCAGGCGTTGCGGCGGCAGGCTCCGCGTCCACCTCGAGCGCCGTATGGGTCATCCGCGCGGCGCCACCCACCGATGCCGCGGCGACCCCGATCGAGGCGGCGGCCCCCCACCCCGCGGGCGTGAACCAGGCCGCCGCGCCCGCCAACGCGGGAACGAGGAGGAGCAACGTGGCCACGGAGGCCGGGAGGCTCGCGTAGTGTTGGCCGGCGCCAATCGCCACCACATACGCCGCACCCAACGCCATGGACGCCGAGCGCATCGCCACGGGGCGGACGCCAGCGAGGCCCGCGAGCGCGAGCCCACCCACGGCCGCAGCCGCTGCGCCGAGGAGCTGGGCCAAGAGCAGGCTGCGGGCAAGGGCCAGCGTGGCCGCCGCGCCGCCGAGCAACACGCCGGCAGCCGCGAGAGCGAGGAACGAGCGGAGGCGCGGGGCGTCGTCGCGAGGGCCGGTGAGGAGCGCTTCGAGGCCGAGCTGGGCAAGCGCGCCGAGCCCCACCAGACGCCAGAGCTCGGCGTTCGCCGTAGCCGCGTCTCGAGCCGCCAGCGGCCCCAAGAGGCGACTGACGATCGCGTAGGCGAGCGCGCCGAAGGCCACGGTGCGCGCCGCCACGCCCACGCCACCCCAAGCGCGCCCTTCGCCGTTCCCGGGGGACCCGTCCCCACCGGCCGGCCAGCGCACCGCGAGGCTTTGCAGGAGTAGGGAGAGGAACGCTCCCAGGAGCCCGCCGGCGATCACGGCGAAAACCAACCACTGCGTGGAGTCGGGCGGGGGCAGCGTGAGCGGCCCGGCGAGCTGGTGCGCCGCGATGCCCACGCCCAGCGCAACACCTGCGCCAGCGGCGGCGTTCGCGGACGACCTCACAGCCCGGCCTCGCGCCAGGAGCGCGGCGCCACCCGCGACCGCGGTAGGGAGCACCACGCCGAAGAGGCCGGCGGTTACGAGCACACTGCTGGACTCTGGCATGGGGGCCTCCACCGGGGCTGCCCCGAGCCCGCAGGCCCGAGGCGTTGGGGGACTACTTCTTGATGCCCTCGAGCGAGATCACGACGTTGATGTCGTCGCCGATCCCGCCCTCCATGAACTTCATGCCGAACTCCGAACGCTTGATGGTGATGCGGGCCTCCCACCCAGCGCGGTAGCCGCCCCACGGGTCCTTGCCCTCACCGACGAACTCGAAGTCGGCCGTGATCGGCTTGGTCACACCGTGCAGCGTGACGTCGCCGGTGACCTTCATCTTGCCGCCGGCCTGCGCGACCGACTTCGACTTGAAGGTGATGGTGGGGAACTCCTTCGTGTTGAAGAAGTCCGGGGCCTTCAGGTGGTCATCCCGCTTCTTGTCGGCGGTGAAGAGGCTGTCGGCCTTGATGGAGAGGTCGATCGACGACGCGGCCGGAGCCTTGGTGTCCCACGTCACGGTCCCCGACAGCTCGTGGAACTGCCCGTAGAACCACGACACGCCGAAGTGCTTCACGCGGAAGTTGGCCTTGGAGTGCGAGGTGTCGATCGCGTAGGTGTCGGCCGCGAAGGCCGGAACAGCGAGGAGGAGAGCAGCGGCAAGGGGGGCGAAGGTGCGGGTCATCTCGTGGCTCCTAGGGTGAGGTCTCGGGGGGCGCCAAGAGGCGCCGTCCAATCTGGACATCAGAACAGTACTCCGCTATTTCCATCTTGCAAGCTGCTATTTCGAAAGAAGCACCCGCCGTGAACGCCAGGGCCGGGCCACCGAACGGGCCTCCCATCCCGACTGAAACGTGTGCTAGGGTGCTGCGTCCGGAGGTGCCATGCGTCGGAAGCTCCTCGTCTCCCTGGCCCTAGCCGCCTGCAGCCCGCTCGAGTTCTCGAGAGACCCGGTAGACACCGCGGGCTCAGCCGCGCCTGATGTCCCCGCAGCCACAACGGATGTCCCCGAAGCCGTGAGTGACGTCCCGGAGGCGCCGGGGCCCGAGTTCGTGCCCGCCGGACCGCGCCTCTTCCGCCTCAGCTCGCGCCAGTACCGCAACTCGGTGCGCGACCTGTTCGGGCCCCACATCGTCCCTCCCTCGGCGCTCGAGCCGGACCGGGCGGTCGACGGCCTGATCGCGGTGGGCGCCACCGTGTCGACGCTGTCGGCCCGCGGCGTGGAGCAGTACTTCGACGCGGCCCTCGCTCTGGCGGAGCAGGTGGTGGCTTCGGACGAGGCCCGGCAGCGCGTGGTCCCGTGCGCCACTCAAGACGGCGCGTGTGCGCGCGAGGCCGTGGCCTACGCGGGCCGCCTGATCTGGCGTCGGCCGCTGGAGACGGCCGAGCTCGACGCGCTCATGGTCACCTTCGAGGCCGCCCAAGAGGCCCTGGGCACCTGGGACGACGGTCTCCGGTACGCGCTCACGTTCCTCCTCCAGTCGCCCCACTTCCTCTACCGGGCCGAACAGGGCGACGCCGCCACGTCAGCCTACGCCCCGTTCGAGCTGGCGGCGCGGCTCTCGTACTTCCTCTGGAACTCCACGCCCGACAAAGCGCTGCTCGAGGCGGCGGAGAGCGGCGCCCTCCTGGACGACGCCGTGCTCGCGACCGAGGTCGATCGGCTGTTGGCCGACGCCCGTGCCCGAGACGGGGTCCGCAACTTCTTCGCCGAGTGGCTCGGACTCTACGAGCTGGACGCGCTCTCGAAGGACCCGAACGTCTTCCGGCACTACAGCTCCGACCTCGGCGCCTTGGCCCGCGAAGAGACGCTGAAGCTCGCGGAGACCTGGGCCTTCGAGGAAGCCGCCGACTTCCGCTCGCTGTTCACCACCCGCACCACCTTCGTCAACCGACGGCTGGCGGCGATCTACGACATCCCGGCACCTTCGGGAGACGAGCTGGGCGCCGTGGACCTGCCGCTGACAACCCCACGGCGGGGGATCCTGGGCCATGTGGGCATCCTGGCGCTGCACTCGCACCCCACGTCTTCGTCGGCCACGCTGCGCGGCAAGTTCATCCGCGAGCGCGTCCTGTGCGGCGCGCCGCTCACCCCGCCGGCCAACCTCAACACCTCGATCCCCGAGCCCTCTCCGGACGCTCGAACGCTCAAGGAGCGCTTGGTGGTCCACATGCAGGTCGAAGAGTGCGGCGCGTGCCACCGGCTGCTGGACCCGATCGGCTTCGGGCTCGAGAACTTCGACGGGATTGGGCGCTTCCGCACCAAGGACAACGACGCCCCCATCGACCCCAGCGGCACGCTCGACGGTGAGCCCTTCGAGGACGCGGTGGAGCTCATGGCGCGCATCGCCAACCACCCCATGCTCACGCCGTGCTTCGTGAAGCACGTCTACAGCTATGCGAACGGCCACGCTCCGGAGAACGAGGAGGCCCAGATCCTCCACGCGCTCCACGAGGACTTCCGCGCCAACACCTTCAAGATCCTCCACCTTTTCCGGGCCGTAGCGCTCTCGCGCGGCTTCCGCGAGGTCACCCCGCTGTCGGAGGTCACCCAATGAGCTCACGTCTGCCCCCCGACCCGAAGACCTTCCGACGCCCCCAGGGCGTTGCGCCCACCCCCTGGTCCGGCCGGCACGCCGCGCTCTCGCGGCGCACGCTGCTGCGTGGCGTGCTGGGAGGCGCGCTCGTCACTCTGGGCCTGCCGCCGCTCGAGCTGTTCATGAACAGCCACGGCACGGCGTACGCCGGAGACACGAGCGACGGGTTCCCACGCCGCTTCGGGCTGTTCTTCTGGGGCAACGGCGTGGTCCCCACGCGGTGGGTTCCCGCCAAGACCGGGACCGACTACGAGCTCTCCGAAGAGCTGCTCCCCCTTGCCGCCCACAAGAGCCGGCTCGCGGTGGTCACGGGGATGCGGGTCACCCTGCCCAACACCGAGCCGCACTTCTCCACCGGCGCAGGCTTCCTCACCGGCCGCCCGGTCGCGAAGATCGGCTCCAACGTCACGGTCGAAGGTCCCACCATCGACCAGATTATCGCGGCCGTCACGGGGCAGGAGACGCGCTTCCCTTCGCTGGAGGCCGGCTGCAACTCCGACGGGCTCAGCTACACCGGTCCCAACGCCCAGAACCCGGTCGAGCGCAGCCCGCTCGCGCTCTTCGAGCGGGTCTTCGGGGGCTCCTTCACGCTGCCCGGCGACACCCCGAAGGTGGACCCCACGTTGCGGCTGAAGCGCTCCGTGCTCGACGCGGTGTCCGAGCAGCTCAGCGCGCTGAAGACCCGAGTTGGCGCCAACGACCAGCTCCGCCTGCAGCAGCACTTCGAGGGAGTCCGCGCGCTGGAGAAGCGCCTCGCGCGGCTCGAAGAGGACCCGCCGCAGCTGGCCGCGTGCGCGCTGCCCCAGCGCCCCGCCACGGAGTTCCCGGACGTCGAGGGCCGCCCGCCGCTGGCCGCCAAGAACGCCGCCGTGTCAGAGATCCTGGCGCTGGCGCTGGCGTGCGACCAGACCCGCGTGATCTCGAGCTGGTTCACGCACCCGGTCTCTAACGTGTTGTTCCCGGGCGCCCCGCAGGGCCACCACGAGCTTACCCACAACGAGCCCGGAGACCAGCCCGAGGTCCACAAGATCACGGTGCAGTGCATCGAGGCCATGGCCCAGCTCTGCGATGCCCTGGCAGGGATCCAGGAGGGCACGGGCACGCTGCTGGACCACATGGTGGTGCTCGGCACCAGCGACGTGGGGCTGGGCAAGACGCACTCGCCCGACGACTTCCCCATCCTGCTCGTGGGCTCGGCGGGCGGCGCCCTCAAGACGGGACACCACTACCGGTCCGGCTCCAACGAGACCACGAGCAAGGTCCTCCTCAGCGTCGCGCGCGGCGTTGGACTCGACCTCGCGTCATTCGGTGGGGCGGACGCCGAGACCCAAGACGGGCTCTCGGCGATCGAGGCGTGATCACCGTGGGACGTGACCCAGCCACCCGCTGTGAGGGGCTCGCAATGCGCACTTTGCTCTGCCTACTGCTCGTCGCCTGCCACGACCCGGACCTCGCGAAGGTCGTGCTCATCGAGTCCGACGCTTCGTCCAACACCGAGGCCCCGCCCTCGGACGACGTGGCGCCCGAAGAGGACGCTTCGCCAGACGGCGACGGCCCGCCCCCCGTCGTGGCCGATCCCCTCGCCAGCGGCGAAGAGGCGCTGAGCCTGCTGGTCGTGGTGGACCGGATGATCTTCCCGCGGATCGGCGACGACGGCCGCACCATCTTCGGCCTCGACCTCGACGGGAAGGTCAGCGACGAGTCCGACGAGACCACCTGCGGCAAGCTCGACCAGATCTCCCCCGAGGGCGTCGAGGGCATCGACAATCAGCTGTCCACGGTGATCCCGCTCTTCGAGTTCGTGGGCCTCGGCGCGTTCGAGACCCTGGTGCAGCGCGCCATCGACGAAGGCGGCCTCCTCATCCTGTTCCAGCTCGACGGCATCGACGATCTCGTCAACGACCCCGAGGTCACCATGACCCTGCGCCTCGGCTCCGGCGTGCCGCTCCTCGGCACCGACGGGCGCCTCCTCGCCGGGCAAACCTACAGCCTGCACCCGGAGTCGCCCGAGCAGGCGTTCGACGTGCGGATAGAAGACGGCGTGATGGTCGCCAGCGGCGTGGACACCCGGATCCCGATCGTGGTCTTCGGCGTGTTGTACGAGCTCACGTTCGAGAAGGCCGAGTTCCGCGTGCCGATCACCCCAGACGGCGTGATCAGCGGCGGCATGATGGCAGGCCAGGTGCCCCTCTCCGACCTCATCGGCATCGCGGCCAAGGCCAACAACAACGACGACTCGATCCTCGAGTCGGTTCAGGCTGTCTTGGCGGGGGTCACAGACCTCGGCTACGAGGACGGGCAGTGCACACGACTCAGCGCCGCCATCCAGTTCGGCGCGGTGTCGGCGTTCCTGTTCGAGGACCACTTCACGCCGGCCCCCCCGCCCTGACGCGGCAACACCCCCGTCAGGGGGACGACCTCAGTGGCAGCCGTCGGCTTTGAGGCGCTCGATGAGCCAGGTGGCAGCGGGGCCCGGTCGGAACCCGCTCCGGTGCACGAGGAGGGCCTCGAAGCTGGTCACGGACTCCACGCCCTCGAACTCCAGCTTCTTCAGCGTTCCCCGCTCGAGATCCTCGCGAACGCGGTGCAGCGGCATGCCGCCCCACCCGAAACCCGCGCGAAGGCAGGCGTGCTTGGCCTCGAGGTCCGCCAGCTGCCACCGCATCCCTGAGTGGACGCCGAAGTCCCGCCCCGCTGTCAGGTGCGAGCGGTCGGTGATCACGAGCTGGGTGTGCGCCTGTAGCTCCGCACTGGGGATCGGGCCGACCCAGGCGGCCAGGGGATGGCCCGCTGCGGCCACCGACACCAGCTCCACGCGGTCGAGCGGCTGCCAGGTCAGGTCGGGCTCCTGCTCCACCACGGGCGCGGAGACGCCGATCTGGCACGCGCCGTCCTTCACGTGCGCCACGACGCCCCCGAGCATCTCGGTGAACAGGGTGACCTGGACCTCCGGAAAGGCCTGACGGAGCCCCGCCAGCGCGCAGAGCACGCGTCCGAGCGGGTACAGGCCGTCAACCGCCAGGCTCACTCGCGGCTCGGCGCGACCGGACAGCTCACGTGCGCGCTCTTCCAGGCGATCGACCCGATCGGTCACGAGCCTCGCGTCGGCCAAGAGAGCGCGGCCCTGCTCGGTGAGCGTGGGCGTGCGCGTACTCCGGTCGAAGAGCTGGACCGCCAGCGACCGCTCGAGGTGCGAGATCGCGTAGCTCACGGCGGACTGCGCGCGCTGGAGGCGACGCGCCGCGCCGGAGAAGCTGCCGACGTCGACGATGCTGAGGAACACGCGCAGCTGGTCGAGGGTGACGGGATCCATGGGCGGCGCCCACCGTACGCCTGCGTCCGCGCGGCGGCAATCCGGGGCGGGCAGCGACACCGCCCGCGCCGATGCTTCGGCTACGGGCTCGGGCGCAAGGGGGCTGTCGACGAGGACGTCGGGTGCGGAGGGGGCAAAGGGGAGCTTCTCGTCGACTTCACAGGGAGAGTTCCACGCCGGGGCCAAGAAAGGCCCCTCGGCCGCCCGCTCGAACGCTCAGAGCGAGAATTTGTAACGAAGCGTTGTGGGCGCGAGGCTCGACTGCCCTTGGAGGAGGTCGATCAAGAGGTTGTAGCTGTCGTAGTAGCCCACCCGGAAGTTGGTGGAGAGGCTCACCGTCTGCACCGTCGCGAACTCGATGACCATGGTCTTCCCGTAGCGGGTCACGTGGACTCGCTTCACGTTCGCGACCGGCCCGTAGCCGCTCGAGAGGTTCGCCGTCGCGGGGTCGATGACCGGCGAGAACGTGGTCTGCCCGGGTACGACCGACTCGAACTGAATCCCGTAGTCCCCAGCCACGTGATACCCGGGCCCGATGTCGAGCGGCTGGCCGTAGTACAGAGGGATGGTCTCGAACGCGTGGGCCAGCGGGTCGGCGGTCGTCGGGGTCAGCTTCGTCTGCACGGTGACGAACCCGGGTCCCGAGATGAAGTCCCGGCGGTAGTCCAGTGCGCCGGTGAGCACGGTCCCGCCGCGGATCGACGCGGGAAAAACGCCACAGGCGGTCACGTGCTGGATGTTGGGCGCCTGATTGCCGTTGCCGCCATTGCCCTGGGTACACCCGTTGGTCTGCCCCAGTAGCTGGTTCACCACGGCGGTCGCCGGGGCGTTCGAGTACACCGTACGGCTCGCCACAGTAGGTGTGACGATCCGCGCCGAGCTCGTGAGGCTGCCACCCGTCGATTGGAGCCACACTGCGTGCAGCGGCAGCTCCTTCCACTCGGCCCACTTGTCGTTGTCGTTGGGCCCGAGGTTGCGGCCGCGGCGCCGCGCCAGGACGAACGGCCCGCCGTCGGGGCTCCAGAGCGCCGAGAGCTGCCCGCCGCCCCAGCCGTCGGGCAGGTCGTCGCCCCAGGTCGCGTAGCCCACTGGGCCCGCGTGCACCAGCGAGACGGCCTCCGAGGGCCCGCCCGCGAGCGGCTTCGCGTAGAAGAAGGCATCCGCGAAGTTCTTGAAGTAGCCGGGGGTGTTGAGCTCGTACGGGAGCAGGTCGGCGCCAGCGGGTTGAACGCCGGCCTTCCACGCGTCGAACAGGTTCAGGCCGCGATACAGGAACGCGAAGTTCGGGGTGCTGTAAGCGCGCGACAAGAGCCCGCCCAGCTCCGGGTCCGGGAACAGCGGCGGCGTGCTCGACAACGCGGACGCGGGCAGGTGGTGGGTGCCGCGGAAGCCCAGCGGGATCCAGGTGCCAAGGAAGTCGTCGTACCAGTTGCAGGTCTGGTCGATATGGGGCGCGACGGGACCACCCACGATGAGCGGCAGTCGACCGTGCTGGAGCGCCGCCCAAGACCACGGGAGCCCCGCCTTCCCTCCGAGCAGGAAGCGCTGCAGGTTGACGCCCTGGTCGAACACGCCGCTCGCGGCTCCGCCGGCAGTCCGGCTGTTGTAGGCCGAGGGCGAGAAGTAACGCGTGGTGTTGTTGGCGATCTCCTCGGGGAAGACCAGGTGAGCCCAGAGGTCGAAGCCCTTGTTAGCGGCGTCGAGCATCGCCTGCGACGGCGTGGGGTCAACCGCCAGGAGGCGCGCCAGATGGAGCAGGTTGTAGTTGTTGTAGGCCGTGTCGAAGCCCGTCACGTCCTTGAACGTGCCCTGTGGCAAGACGGTCCCGGGTTGGTAGAACGAGTCGGCGACCAGGCGATAGAGGTAGTCGGCGTAGTTGCGGTCCGCCCAATAGCTCTGCGCGTCACGAATGAGCCAGAGCGCCACGATCGTCCGGTGGCCGAGGTTCGGCATGATCGTCCCGGTGCTCTGCTGGGAGATCCGCTCGGCCATCGTGAGCAGCGCCTCCTCGAACGCGCGGCGCACGGCCAGCGGCAAGGCGGCCTTTGCCAGGATGTAGGTGTAGGCGATGTGTGAGATCGGGCCGCCCACCTCCGAGAAGTCGTGGACCACCTCGTTCGGCACCACCTGCACGTTGGGGTTGCCGCGGTGATCCACATAGGGGGCCATCACCGCGTTGAGCGAGGGGACCACGTTCCCAGTCCGAGGGGAGATGACCACACCGGCCTGGGCTGCCTGCGCGGGACACAGTGACACGGCGCACGGATAGGCGCCGCCCGAGGTGCCGTCGAACCACCACTGGTAGTCCAGGATCATGAGGTTCATCGCTGCGGCGATCGCGCCGCGGAGCAGCGTTGCCGTGCGAAGCGCGGGGTCCGCGTAGTAGGGGTTGCCGGCGTAGTCGAGGCGCGCCCACGAGGTGAGCTCCGGGTCGTGCAGGAGCGCGGGTACGCGGACGCGGCAGCTCGTGGGGTCCTCGAGCAGGGCCATGTCGAACTGCGACGCCGGGGTGTTGAAGCGCGCCATGCCGTGCGCCCCCCACTCCTCCCCGGCCGCGTGCAAGAGCACGGCCTCGAACTGGTCCTCGGCAGTCGGAGTTTGACTCCATGTGGGGTGCGCGGTGCACGCGCCATAGGTGTACGCGGGCGCACCACCCCCGCTCCAGGTCACCTCGACGCGGTCGGTCACCGGCACGAGCGAGCCGCTGCTCTGCGACGTCGCGCCCGGGATTACCAGCGCGTTCTGCGGCACGGAGCGCATCCAGGTCAGCAGGTCATCTTTCCAAAGTCGCCCTTGAGCGTTCGTCGTGCCGATCGGGAACTGTCCCGTGGGGCACGGGGCGGCCAGCGGCGTGCCCGCCGCGTCCCACAGCGGGATCGGCGCCGACTGCGCGGCAGCAGAGGTGGACAGCAAGACGGCAATGGCGGCGGAGCGACGTCTCATCGGGGGTCCTTCCGCGGCAGGGACCTCGGTCTTCGAGGCGTGGGTCAGCCGCAGGAGCGACCCTAGCGGCGGGGCGTGGGGCAGACACCGTTCAAAACTGTGGAGGGTCCGGTGGGAATAATGCGGCCGGCTTCGCTGCCCGACGGCGCTGGGGGCTGCCGGTCGCCTCACGCGGATGACTGTTCATGTTGGGGCCGGGGCGGCAGAGCTCCCCGGCCCGGTTCACCTCCGCACTCTCGCGCTCCGGTGAATGGGGCCGGGGCAGCAGAGCTCCCCGGCCCGGTTCACCTCCGCGCTCTCGCGCTCCGGTGAATTCGCACCGACCTGTCGGGGCGGACGTTGACACTCGCGCGGCGAGTAGTACAACCGTCCTAGTGGTACGGCCGTACTAGGACTTGATGACCCCCAACGACCTCACAAGCAGAATCCGCCAAGAAGCGCTGCGTCAATTCGCCGAGCGCGGCTTCGACGGCACCTCCATGCGTGACGTGGCCAACGCCCTGGGGATCTCGCCCGGCAACCTGACCTACCACTACCCGAAGAAGCTCGACCTCTTCACCGCGGCCATCGAGGGCACCTACGCGACCTTCCTGGCAGACATCAAGGCGGCCGCCGCCTCCCCCGGCTGCTCTGCGCGCGAGCGACTGCGGGCACTCCTCGAGCGTCTGCATCACCCCTCGGCGGCCGAGCGGCAGATGCTGCGCGCGGGGATGCGCGAGCTGGTCTCGGCGCCCGAACACCTCGCCCCCGTGGTGCACCTGTTCCGCAGCGGCCATCCGCTGGTCCTGATGGGCGCGGTGCAGGCGGCGATCGCCGAGGGGGCCCTCCCGAAGGGCGTGGGCCTCGGCGTGGTCCCGATCATCATGGCCACCCTCATCGCGGCCCCGATGGTGGCCCGGGCGGCCGTGGCGTCCCACCCGGGCTTCGACTTCGTCGAGGCCGCCGTCTCACAGAGCTACCACGACCTCCTCGTCCTGCTGGGGTTCGAGCCATGACCCACGTCCTCCTGTCGCTCGTCAGCGCCACCGTGCTCGCTCAGGAAGGCGTCACTGGCGAGGTCTCGGGTTATCTCGAGCACCGCAGCACCCTCGTCTTCGGCCTGTCTGCGGACCTCACGACGCTCCCGCTCACCGTGGTGGACTTCACGGCGATCGGCTTCAACCCGGAGGACGTCTACGGGATGACGAACCACGTGCGGCCCACGGCCAAGCTGCACTTCGGGGAGCGCGCCACGCTGTCGCTCACGGCAGACGCCCACACGTACCACTACTTCAACGAGCGCCGGCAAGACGCGCTGGAGGACTTCGTCTCCGTGGAGCGGCTCACGCTCTTCGTCACGGCCGACGCACTCGACCTCACGCTGGGCAAGCAGGTGCTCAACTGGGGCCACGGCCTGCTCCTGAACCCCACGGCGCCCAACAACGAGCGCCCGCCGCAAGATCTGCGCGCCGAGCTCGAGGGCCTCTGGGCGGTGAAGCTGCTGTTCCCGCCCACGGACTCCCAGAACGTCACGTTGGCGGTGGCCGTCCACGAAGACACCCCGGACGACCCGATCGCCGTGGGGCGCTGGGACGCGAACTTCGGCACCGTGAGCACAGCCGCCACCGTTACCTGGCGCGACGAGGACCCGGAGCGGCTCGCGTTCGGCCTGGAGGTGAAGGGAGACATCGAAGACGGCCCGTCCCTGTGGGCCGAGACCAGCACGTCGGTGCGGCTCGACGAGGGCGAGGCGCCCGTGTTCGAGGTGGAGGCGGGGCTCGACTACTCGTTCGACGTCCTGAACGGGCTCTACCTCGCCGCCGAGGGCATCTGGCACGGCTCTGGGACCGACGGCGGGTACCTGCAGTCAGCCGTGGGCGGCGGCCGCCGGTCTACGCTCCTCGGCCAGATCTACGCGCTGCTCCTCGTGCGCCAGACCTTCGACGCGTACTGGGAGGCGCAGCTGCTCTCCCTGGTGAACGCTGGCGATCCGTCGGGCACCGTGTCGGCCCAGGTCACCTGGCTCCCGATCGGCTCACTCGAGCTCACGCTCGGCGGCAACCTCTCGTGGGGCGCCGACGACGACAGCGAGTACTCCCTCGCGGTGCCCGAGGCCATCGCCCTCGGCGGCAACCTGATCCCCACCCCCGACACGCTCCGCGGTCTCCGCCTGGTCCCCAAGGGCTCGGTCTACCTCTGGGCGCGGTACTACTTCTGAGCCGACAGCCCTCACGGAGCCCCCGATGACACGGTCCGACGCTGACGTGGTCGTTCGCCTAGAGAAGGCCACACGCATCTACAATCCGGGTGAGAACGAGGTCCGCGCGATCTCGGACGTGGACCTCGACGTCCGGCGCGGGGACTACCTGGCGCTGGTGGGCCCGTCGGGCTCCGGGAAGTCCACGGTGCTGCACACCATCGGCTGCCTCGACCGCCCCGACCAAGGCAAGGTGTTCGTGGAGGGCCGCGACACCTCACAGCTCGACGCCAACGCGCTCTCCCGCGTTCGCAACGAGCGCGTGGGCTTCATCTTCCAGAGCTTCAACCTGATCCCGGTGTTCACGGCGTACGAGAACATCGAGTTCTCGCTGCAGATCCTGGGCGGGGTGAGCCCGTCCGAGATGCGCGACCGCGTGGGTGAGATGCTGGCCGTGCTGGGCCTCGAGAAGCAGCGCGACAGGCGCCCGAACCAGCTGTCGGGCGGGCAGCAACAGCGCGTGGAGATCGGCCGGGCCCTGGTGAAGCGGCCGGCGATCATCCTGGCCGACGAGCCCACGGCCAACCTCGACCGCAAGACCAGCGAGGACATCATCGGCCTCATGCGGCGCATGAACGAAGAGAAGCAGGCCACGTTCGTGTTCTCCACGCACGACGAACACCTCATGCGACACGCGCGCCGGGTGGTCCGTCTGGTGGACGGCAGAGTCGTGTCCGACGAGCGGACGCCATGATCCCCTTCATCCTGAAGCTGGCAGTGCGCAACGGGCTCCGGAACAAGCGGCGGTCGGCGTTCACCGTGGTGTCGTTGCTCCTCGGGATCGGCCTCTTCGTGGCCGCCAAGGGCTTCGTGGACGGCATCGAGAAGACGCTGGTGGGCACGCAGATCGACGCCGAACACGGCCATCTCCGAGTCGTGACCGCGAAGTACCAGGCCGACGAAGACTACCGCCCGCTCGACATCGACTTCGCCGAGGCGGCGGCCGTGCAGAAGCTCATCGTCGACCAGCTCCCAGGGGCGCTCACCACCACCCGGGTCCAGGCGGCCGTGCAGATCGGCAACGGGCTCCGCTCCCTGAGCTGCCGCGCCGTCATCGCGGACCCCGCCGCTTATGCGGCGTTCTTCCGCATTGGGACGCTCACGCCCCCGGTGGACAAGACCCAGCCCTACGCGTGGCTCGGCAAGGACCTCGCCGCCGCCTTCAAGTTCAAGGTGGGCGACCGCCTCATGCTGAAGGCGAAGACGCGGCCCGGCGCCATCAACGCGATGGACGGTGTGGTCATCGCCGGCCTCATCGAGTCGGGCTCGGGCATGACCGACAACTTCACGATCCTGCTGGACGCCGCTTGGGCCAACGAGTTCCTCCACCTGGAGCCGGGCTTCGCCACCGAGGTGTTCGCGCGTTTCCCGGACGGCGCCCAGGCGGAGCTGGCCGACACACGCCTCATGGCGGCGATCCAGGGGCTGCACGTGGAGACCTGGCAAGAGGCCACGCAGTTCGTCCGAGACCTCAACGACGTCCGCAAGCAGCACTTCTATCTCGTGGTGTTCATCGTGCTCCTCATCGGCGCGCTCTCGGTGGTCAACACCTGCCTGATGAGCGGCTTCGAGCGCACCAAGGAGATCGGGACACTGTTGGCCGTCGGCTTCCCGAGGGGCCGAGTCCGGTCGCTCTTCGTCCTGGAGACGATCTTCGTGGGCGGCACCGGCGCGCTGATCGGGGCCGCCATCGGCGGTCTCGCGTCCTGGTGGTTCTCGGGGCACCCCATCCGCCTCGCGGGCCTGGACGAGGTGGAGGGCGGGATGCCGATGCCGCCGCTCCTCTACTTCGACTTCTCCCCCGTCACCATGGCCGCGGGCTTCGGGATCGGGCTCGTCGTGGCCACCGTGGCCGCGATGTACCCCGCCTGGCGGTCGTCACGCCTCGACCCCATCACCGCGCTGCGGGAGGAGTAGACAATGTTCCTCATACGGTACGCCGCGCGAAACCTCACCCGGCAGAAGGTCCGCTCCGTGCTCACCACCGCGGCGGTGGCGTTCGCGGTGGGGCTGGTCGTCCTGGGTAACACGTTCATCAACGGCCTGGGCGAGCACACGCTGGCCGAGTTCACGCGCTTCACGGGCCACGTGCAGCTGCGCCACGCCGACTACGACAAGGAGTGGCGCTTCGCGCCGCTGGACCTCACCGTCAACGACTTCACGCCCCTCCGCGAGAAGCTCACAGCCGTCCCCGGCGTGGTCGGCGTGCTCGGCCGCATCGAGTTCAGCGTCATGGTCCAGTACACGGACGAGTCCACGATCGTCCCCGAGGACAAGGTCGTGGACGAGTCCACGCTCACCGACGACCAGATCTTCGGCCGCAAGGTGGTGGAGGTGACGCCAGCGCTGGGCGTGGAGCCAAGCCTCGAGCGCGCCCGCAACCGCCTACAGCGCAAGGTGATCAGGGGGAGCTTCTTCAGCGCCGACGACGCAAAGGAGGTGGTGATCGGCGCCGAGCTGGCGCGACGCCTGAACGTGGACGTGGGGAGGAAGCTCGAGATCGTCAGCTTCCGCGAGGGGATTTTCGACGCCCAGGTCACCGTTGTTGGGGTGATGGACACCGGCAGCAAGATCGAGAACCGACTGGCCTACCTGCCGCTGGGCCTCGCGTCGCAGCTGGTCGATTTGGGCGACAGCGTCACCCAGGTCCAGGTGTTCGGAGACAACTACAAAGACTCGAGCGACCTCCGCGACGCCGTGAAGGCGTCGGGCGTGGCCTCCCATCTCGCCGTGAAGCCGTGGAACGAGGTGGGGATCTTCCGCACCATCGTGACGCTCTTCGACACCATCCTCGGCTTCATGCTGGTGATGATCGTCCTCGTGGCCGCCGTGGGCCTCCTCAACACCATGCTCATGACGGTGATGGAGCGGCAGCGCGAGATCGGCATCCTGATGGCGCTGGGCGTCACGCGCTGGCGCGTGATCGGGGGCTTCCTGGCGGAGGCCACGCTCTACGGCCTGGTGGGCTGCATCATCGGTGGACTTGGCGGCGTGCTCGGCAGCCTGCCGCTGGTAGAACACGGCATCACGCTGGGCGCCGACAACATGCGGGGGCTCCCCATGGCGTTCGAGCCCGTGGTCTACGGCATCCTCTCACCCGCCGCGGTGGGCTGGGCAATCGGCACCGGCTTCGTCGTGGCTCTCCTTGGGGCCTTCTGGCCCTCGTTCCGCGCCTCCCGAATCCAACCCGTCGAAGCCATGAGGAAGATATGAACCCGAAGCTGCCAATCCTCGTCGTCGCATCCTTCGTGGCGTGCGTCGCCTCGGCCCAGACGGCCGACGAGATCGTGAAGAAGATGGACCACAACATGACGTTCAAGACGCGGATAGCCGACGCCTCGCTCACCGTGGAGCGGGCGGGACAGAGCCCGGATGTGCGCGCGCTGAAGATCTGGGGCCGAAACACGGACGACAGCTACACGCTGTTCCAGTCGCCAGCCCGGGACAAGGGCGTGAAGTACCTGAAGCTCGCGAAGTCGCTGCATATGTATCTGCCGCGGACGGAGAAGGTGGTCACCATCGCGGGCCACCTGCTCCGCGAGTCGATCATGGACTCCGACTTCTCGTACGAGGACATGCTCGAGGCCCGCGCGCTCCTCGCGGACTACAACGCGGTGCTCAAGGGCGAGGAGCAGATGGCGGGCGAGACCTGCTACGTGGTGGAGCTCACCGCGAAGGACAAGTCGATCTCCTACTACCGCCGCAAGCTCTGGATCTCGAAGCGGACCTTCGTGGCCATGAAGATGGAGCGGTATGCCGAGACGGGGCTCCTGCTCAAGACCATGACCGCCGGAGACGTGACGGAGTACGGCGGGCGCTTCTACCCGCTCCGAATCAGCATGGAGGACCACATGCGCAAGGGCTCCAAGACCACCTTCGCGCTCTCGAACGTCCAGTTCGACGCCACCATCCCGGAGAGCGTCTTCTCCCGCCGCAACCTGATGAAGACCAACTGACGCCGCCCCGCTGCGGGGGGGGTCTTGGGAGGTCGTTCGACCCCACGGCCCGGGGTCGGGAGTGCCCAGAAAACACCCCTTCTCCACAGCCGCTGCTCGCGCTCCAGGCGAAGCCGGACCGCTCAGTTCGCGTCTTGGGCGTCACGCGAGGGGTCACGAGGCTCGGGTAGGCGACACGCACGCCGATCGCGGCGCTTGGCGCGGCGTTTGCTTCGGCCGGCTGAATGCCCACCGCGTACGCTTCCCCCCAGAACGCCAACCCCGCAACCGAGTCCGCCGCGTCGCCTACCAGCGCCTCGAGCCGGACCTCCCTGCGCTCGCAGTCCTACTCCGAGGGTGCAGCCGCGTTATCGCCACGCTCCCGGGGGCCAGCCCTCGCCGAGGCGGGCCAGGGGGTGGCGGAGACCACGGCGTCTGCGGGCACGATCGACGGCGTAGTGGCGTTGCTCGACCAGGGTCTGCTGGCCGAAGCGAAGGGGAGCCTGGAGGGCATCGTCGAGGCGGCGCGTAATGACCTGTCGTCGGATGCCACACGCGACCGCCTGAAGCAGGCGACGTCGGCGCTCGCCGTGGTCAACTCGCTGGTGGCCGCGAAGGCCGCGGTCGAAGCGGGCGCGGGCGGCGATGCGACGCGGCATCGGCAGGCAGCAGCGGCCACCTTCTCCAGAACCATCGGGCTCGACGAGGCCCTGATGACCGCGCTGGGGAAGCAGGTCGGCGTCTCCGGGGCCCAGAAGGCCCCACTCACGAACACCTCGGCCGGGCCGGCCGTCCAGGGCTATGACCCTGCTATCGGGAGGGCGCTCGCCAACCGCTCCGCCGCGATCTCGGGCGGCAATCCGATCGCACGGGGAAGGTGCTACGCGCGCGTCGCTGACGCCGTGGATGCGGTGATCGGCGGCTTCCTGTGGGGCGGGCACGCCTACATGGCCGCGAGCCAGCTGGCCGCGAAGAAGAACCTGTTCACCGAGGTCAGCGCGTCCAACCTGTCGGGGCTCCCGGCGGGGGCGATCGTGGTGTGGGCCAAGGGGAGCAGCGAGTCCGGCCACATCTCGATCGCGCTGGGTGATGGGCGTGAGTCGAGCGACTTCGTGGGCCGTCAGATGACGCGGCACTACGGCGGCGGCGCGGCGCGGGTGTTCTTGCCCAAAGGGCGCATGGGGCGCTGAGACACCGTATGTCTGAGCCCACCAAGACGGAGAAACGACCAGCCCCCGCGGCGACGCCCGCCAAGTCCCCGAGCAACGCCGCCGCGCCGCGCTCTTCGTCGCCTGCGGTAGGATACGCGGAGGGGAAGGCGCAACAGCAGCCGCCAGCCTCCAAGGCTGCCGCTGCAGCCACCGCCAGGTCACAGGTCGAGGCAGTCGGTCCGTCTCAGACGATCAACGCGGGCGACGAGCTCTCGCGGCTCTACGTGGCGTTCGAGGCGTCAACCGGGTCGAAGACCTTCTATGGCGGCGCGTTGAGCTGGCTCAACAACCTGGTGGCCAGCGCAGAGCGAGTGGGAGACGCCGTAACGGGCGACACGGAGCGGACGTGGTGGGGGTGCGCCGACGCGGCGCCGGCCCTGCTCTCGTACTTCCAGTCGAACTACAAGGGCGGCGACTACAAGTTCGAGCTGCTCACCAGCCGTAACGTCATGGGCCTGCAGCACAATCAGGTGGTGGCGGTCCCGAAGTCGGGCTCACCCCGCGTGTTCGACCCCTGGGCCGGCGGCGAGGTGCCGTACAGCCGGCACCACGACGACACCCTCATCGCCGTAGGCCAGGCGCTCGAGCTCGTGGTGACCCAGAGCATCGAGCCCACCGGCCACGGCGACAGCCGCGCGGTCACGGGCAATCAACGCCTGGTGCCGTAGGGCACTTCAGCGCGCCGCAGCGGCTCCACAATTCACCGGAGCGCGGGAGCGCGGAGGTGAACCGGGCCGGGGAGCTCTGCTGCCCCGGCCCCAGCGCGAATTCGAGGCGGACGCTTCTTGCCGCGGCGGTCCTTCGCCCCCAAACCCTCAGTGCAGTGAGACCGGCGTCCACGACCCGTACGGCCCCGTAGGCGCCGGTGCGTTCGCGTAGTTGGCCGGGGTCGACAGGCCCACGGGCGTGTTGGCGTAATTCGCGGGCGTGTTGAGCCCAGAGGGGACGCTGACGTAGGTGGCGACCTGGCCGAGGCCCGAGGGCGCGTTGGCGTAGGTGGCGGGGTGCCACTGGGGTACGTTGGCGTACGTCGCGGTGTGCCCTTCGGGGGCGTTGGCGTAGTTGGAGGACGGCCCGGTGGCCGGCGTCCTGGAGTAGAGGCTCGGGGTCTTGGCGTAGAGGCTCGGGGTCTTGGCGTAGAGACTCGGGGTCCTGGCGTACAGGTTGGGCGTCCTCCCGTACGCGTTGGGCGTGCGCGCGTAGTTACCGCCGACGGCGCCACCGGTGCGCGCGTACATCGGCATGATTGGAGACCCGTAGATGTGGCCGCCACGGCTCGGGGACAACACCGCCCTCCCGTAGATGTTGCCGTCGGCCACCCGCGACTGGCCCGTTGCCTGTGCGGAGGCGTAATTCCCCCCCGCGGCCGCATAGGCCGGGCTCGCCGCGTAGTCCGCGCTTCCGGCCGCAGCCGCCGCATAGGTCGCGCTCGCATCGCCGTAGCGCGCGTTCCCGGCCGCGGCGCCGGCTCCACCGCCGCGCCCGCCGAGGCGGCGGCCCAACGACTTCATGGCGTTCACCAGTTTCCCTGCGAGGCCCAGGGGATCGACGGCGTTCGCGAAGTTCCCTGCCACGTACGCGTAGTCGGTGGTGGACTCCCCGAGGCGCGAGACGAGAGTCTCCGTGGGCCGCTCGAACAGCGGATCGATCGACATCCAGCGACCCGTCACGGGATCGAGGCAGCGCGCGGCAAAGCTGACCAGCCCAGTGGACTGGTCGTGCTCCTGCCCCGTGAAGCCGTATCGGTCGACCCACCCGGTGTCCGTCTGCAGGGTGCCGGTCGCATGGAACGCCCGCGAGCCGGTCACGTCGCCGACCGCGTCTGTGGCCAGCGCGACGCTGCCGAGGTGGTCCCGGTGGAGCCAGGTGGTGGTCTCGCCATCTTCCTCCAGGAGCAGCCGCCGCGCGGCCGCGCTGAGCAGCGCCCGAGGCGCCGAGGGCTCGACGCTGGTCGTGACGATCCCCTCCGCGGCGGCCCAGCTCATCCAGGCATCCGCCGCGTGGATCTCACCGTCAGGGGAGAGCGCGGGGGCCACGTCGCTGTAGACCAGGGCCTGGAGCGCCGTGGTCTCCGTGCGCGCCAGGCGCGCTCCGCCGGAGCGGACGTACGTGACGGAGACGCCGTCGCGCACCTCGAAGTCCGGAGCGATATAGAGCGTGGTCTCGTCGCCGTGCTCGACCTTGGCCACCCGCTGAGCGCCCGCGCCGTGCACCGAGCGGAGGAGCTCCTCACCTCCCTGAGCCAGCGCGGCGCGGTCCATCCGACCGAAGGCGTCCCACGCGTACGTGTGCGGGCCGCGCTTCACGACGTGGCCCGCTTCGTCGTACTCGAAGCTGAGGGACCCAGCCGTCTTCACCGCGTTGGGCGACCCGTAGGTGTAGCTGCCCACGTCCGCCGGGCTCCCGGCTACGCTCGAGGTCTTCTTCAAGAGGTTGTCGAGCGCGTCGAAGTCGAAGCTCAGCGACTCTCCGGCCTGCGTCACCTCGGTGAGGCGATACCAGGCGTCGTACTCGAGCTGGCTGGACGCGCCGCCGGACGCGCTGAGGTCCTGGACGCCGAGCAGGTTGCCCACGCGGGAGCGCGTGTACTGGGTGCCCTGGAGCACCACGCCGGCGCGCGCCGTGCGCGCCTCGCTGAGGCGCATCCGGGCGTCGTAGCTGAGCTCCTCCTTCACACCATTCGCGAGGTTCATGCCCGCGAGGAGCCCGCGACCGTCGTAGGTGAAGCTGGCGACGTAGCCGTCGATCGCCGTGAGCCGTGACGCGTTGTCGTAGCTGGAGGCGAGCACCGTACCGTCCGGCTGCACGGTCTCCACGATCCGGTCCGCGTTGTCGTAGGTGAAGGTCTGCTCGTAGTCGAAGTCGCCGAGGCTCCTCATGCGCCAGGCGGAGCGCCCGCGGACGTCGTAGCCGTGCCACTCACGACCAGCGCCGCTCAGACCCGGCAGCGGGTACGTCACCGCGGAGAGCGCACCAGGCAAGTGGGTGCACAACGCCGTGTCACACCCGGCCGGCGCCTGGTCGTACGTCCAAGTGATGAGGGTCCCGGGCTTGTCCGACTCCGCCCACCGCGCCACGGGCCGGTTCAGGCCGTCGTAGGTGGTGAGGGTGACCACGCCGCGGTCGTCCGTCTCGCGGACCACGTTCCCGGCGTCATCGTACACGGTGCTGCTGGTGCCGCTGCTGTTCGGCCCCTCGGCGGTGAGGACCCGACCGAGGAGGTCGAAGGTCTGCACCCGCGCGTTTCCTGCGGGGTCCAACACCCTGACGAGCCGGCCCAGCGGGTCGTAGCGCAGATGCACGCTCGACGCCTGTCCGGGGCTGAGCTCGCGCTCGATCGCCACCACCTTGCCGAGGCCGTTCGACCGGATCGTCTGGGGCGTGTCGTGGTGCGGGCTGGAGGGGTCGGAGTCTTCCTCGTCAAACGCGAGCTGCGCCAGGGGCTCGTAGCTCATGCGCGAGACGGAGCGTGAGCCGTAGAGCGCCTCATCGGGCTCTCGGGTCTCGATCGGCCGATTCGCGGCGTCGTAGGTGGTGTCTGCCGCCAGCGTCCCGGCCGGTACGGTCGCTTCGCAGGCTCCGGTCGACGCCGTGAAGGGTTGATACACCCGCACCGGCGCGTTTCGAACGTTGAAGATCGAGAGTCCGGTCACCTGGTACTTGCCAGCAGCCAGGCGAGTCCGCGATTGGACGGTGCGACCCTTGCCGTCGAGACATGTTACGGACTCGAGGTCGAGCGCGCCGCCCACGGCGGAGCGCGCCTTCGTCACCACCCGCGAGACCGGGCTCGCCAGCTCGTAGCTGTGGACCTGCGACGGGGACTCGAGGGAGTCACCCGGCTGGACCACCTCGGCCAGGCGTCCGAACTCGTCGTACGTGTAGTACGTGGAGCGCCTCGGCGTGACCGCGACGCCGTCCTTCACGCGCATCCACGCCGTGGCCTCGACCGGCTTGTCGAAGAGGGGCTCGTACTGGAGCTCTTGGCGGAGCTGGGTGGCGCCCGTGTACACGTCGACCTGCCGCACTCGCAAGCCGGTGTCGTCATACACGTACACGCGGCGGTGCCCGGTGCTGCTCGGCGCGCCCAGCGGATCGAGGCTCTCGGCCACCATTCCGTCTGTGTTGTAACGGAGCCGAGAGGCAGCGATCACGTCCGCGGAGTCGGCGCTCCTCTTCACGGTCACCCGGGTCACCAGGCCCTGGCTGAGCTGCCCGGCCGGCAGCCCGACGAAGTCCGCCCCGTCGTAATAGGTGTTGCTCTCGGTAGTTGCGCCGCCGGCCACCCCGTAGCTGCGGACACGCACCGGGGCGTGCACGATCCACCGGCTCTGCGTGGAGCCCGCGGGGGGCACGTAGGTGGTCTCGGTGGTGGTCTCGTCACCGAGACAGCTGGGCCCGCAGGGCGCGCCGAACTCAGTCGTCCCGAGCCCCGCCGAACAAGGCGGACACGCGCCACCGCCGATGGAGACCACGCCCCGATTCACCACCTTCGTCGCGTTCCCGTAGCCGTCCCACGTTGTCTCTGACTCGGTGGCGATCCAGCGGCTGGCCTCGAGGCCCTCCTGGACCTCGACCCGAGACTTTGTGGGGCAGATATGCCGGATCGGCAGCTCCGGGTCCCCGGTCACACCGCCTACGGGGCAATCGGAGTATGTGTTCTCGGTGCGGGAGAGCGTGCGTCCGCCCGAGCTCACGGTCGACTCGACGAGCAGGCCCTTCCGGTAGTCGTCTGCTGCGCCCACGTCGAAGGTGGCCCGAGTCTCTCCGCCCTCCTGGTGCTCGTCGCCCACCAGCACCTCCTCGGCGTGCTCGTAGCCGCGGAACTGCTTCTCGGCGCCCGAGTAGAACCCGTCGTGATACGCCTGCCGGGTCACCTCCCGAACATCGGGGGCGAGGGCCTCGTATCTCACCAGCTCATCGACGACGATCATCGGGTGGGGCAGCGGGTACGACCAGCTCTTCCCCGCGGCCAGGTCCCGCGCCAGATGCGCCACCGACGTGCCGTACTTCACCTCGGTCACGGCGCCGAGCCCGTTCTCGATGCGGTTCAAGAGGTTCGGACGAACCGGATAGAGCTCAAGGTACCGCACCCTCCCGTCGCCATCCAGCCACACGATGTCTGTGGAGCCGCTGCCGTTCATGTCTGCGAAGAGGACCGTGGTGTCGACCTTACGCTCGGGGATCTGGGCCCCGCCGAGGTCGGCCGAGGTGATGGTCTTGAGCGGCATGAAGCGCTCGCCGTTGCGGCTGAGCGCCACTTGGACGGTGGTGCCGGAGACGATCACGAGGTCGGCCAGCGCGTCCCCGTTGAGGTCTTCCAGCTCGGCCACGGGCAGCGTCGCGGCGGTGGTGGGCACGTTCTCGACGAGGATCCAGGCGCCCCACTTGCCCCAGCCGAGGTTGAGGCGGTAGCGGACGATCCCCGGGGACATCACTACGGGGTCCAGGAGCCCATCGCCGTTCATGTCGATGAGGTCCAGGTTCGACGCGGCGAAGCCCTCGCCGATGGCCTCGGTCTCTTGGTCCAGCTCGAAGCCCTGGGCGCCGAGATTCCGGTAGATCTGGGTGCTGTCCAGCGTGGACTTGATGACGTCGATCCGCTTGTCGTTGTCGTAGTCGACGAACCGGAGCGTCTTCAGCTGCTCCTCGGCGCTCGGATCGAAGTCGGCGGCGAAGTCCGGGCCTGTCCCTTCGGCGATCGGCACCGCGGGGCCCCAGTCGCCGGAGCCGGTGTTCGGCAAGTAGCTCGCGTTCTTCCCGTCCAACAGATCCGAGAGACCGTCGCCGTTCACGTCCAGCGTCTGCACCCAGCCGGTGCCCAGACGAAAGCTTGAGGTGCCGTGTTGCGAGGTGGTGGGCGGAGCGAACGCGGTGGTGCCGGTCTCCGACGGGACGCCCAGGTGGATCTGGTGGTTGCCGTCGACCGGCGTGCTCACGAGGTCGGGCAGGGCATTGCCGTCCAGGTCCACGAGGGTGGCGCGCCCGGTGCTGACGTTGACGTTCGTGTCGCCGAGGTCGACCAGGAAGGGCGACTGGCACCCTGCGCCGGCGCAGACCCCGCCCAGCGCCTGCGAGTACGAGAAGTCGAACACGACGGGGTAGACGCCCCCCTGGTGGCCCAGCGAGCGGACGCGGGTGAGGCGCGTGAAGCCGCCCGACTCGTCGTAGGGCTGGTACGTGAGCTCGTAGCGCCGAATCCGGTCGGTGCCGGAGAAGACCGAGAGGGTCTTCAGCCGCTTCATGAGCCGCACCTCGAAGCCCGGCTTCGCATCCGAGAGGTGGGCGGTCCCGCCGGCGTCAGCGGCGTCCTCGTAGGCGCAGGTGACCGAGTAACGAGGCTCGCCGTCCTGGCCGTGTACCCAGCCGATCCGTTGCATCAAGGAGACGACGCCCGACTTCGTGTACTCGTAGCGGAGCGCATGCCCGAAGGGATCGGTCTGCTCTACGAGGTGGTACTTGTAGGTCCCGGCCGGCCCGCTGACGCGCGCGCTGGGGACCAGCGTGCCATCCGCCTTGGCCCCGAAAGTGGCGACGTGCCCGTTCGGGTACTCGGCGACCCAGTACCCCTCGGCGCCGGACCCCGCGCTCTTCCAGGTGTAGCGGATGAACGACCCCTCGTAGCGGTGTCGATAGACCGGCGGGTTGGAGCCGGGCACGCGCACCAGCTGTTGGCCAGCGAGGCCCGCGAAGTCGTCGTCGAGGTCGTATCGCGGCAGGCCGCGGTACGTCATGCGCTCCACGGTGGGCATGTCGAGCTCCCACCCCATGCCGACCACGGAGGTGCCGCCGCCGGACGAGTAGGTGAGCGCCAGCGACGGTACGAGCCCGTCGAAGCCGTCGGGGACCTCCACCGGCACCGAAGTGGTCATCGCGCCCATGTTGAGCGAGAGACCCACGTTCTCCCCGAGGCCCTCGAGCGAGCCGGGGCCCGATGGGAGGCTCACCCGATCGTCGGAGACCCCGGTCTGTGCGTTGGACGCCGAGGCGCAGAGCATGGCCGCCAGCACGACGAGGCGGCGCCGAGCGGTATCACCGGGCTGTGAGGCTGTGAACATGAGTCTTCCTCGCTGAAAGGCGCCCATCGCTTAAGGGGCACAGAAGGCTTGGCCGGGCCCAGGGAAGTCGGCCTTGCAGGTCCCGGAGCCGCAGTCGGCGTCGGACTGGCAGGACGAGGTGCAGAGAGACGGTCCCGCGGGCTGGTCCAGGCACGTTCCGTCGCATTGGCTCCCGCTCGAGCACGGGCAGTAAAGTGGACGGAAGGCCGGCAGCGCGCAGAACTGGCAGGCGGCAGGCGACGAGTCCAGGCACTCAAGACAGATATCCGCGCAGCAGTTGCCAAAGTTCGCGCACTCCGCGTTGCACTGGCACGGCGCGCTGGGGTCGAACGGCGCGTCACAGCGCCCGGCACAGCTCGGCGCGATCGGCTTGCACGGGGCGCTCTCGCCGCAGACGTCGCAGATATCCTCGCAGCAGTTGCCGAAGTCGACGCAGGCGCTGTTGCACTGGCAGGTCTGGGCGGGGTCGTAGGCGGCGCCACACCGACCCGCGCAGCTCCCGACCACCGGCTTGCACGACGGCAGCTCCTCGCAGACGTCACAGCGGTCCTCGCAGCAGTCCCCGAAGGCCACACAGCCGTCGTTGCACTGGCACGGGAGCTCCGGGTCGACGTCTCCGCAACGCCCCGCGCAAGACAGAGGATCCGCGACGGGGACGCAGGTGCCCCCGACGCACTGCTCTGTGTCCCCGCAGGTGCCGCACGACCCGCCACAGCCATCGTCGCCGCAGCTTCCCGGGCTGCAGGTGGGGGCGCAGACGCACCGCGCGACCAAGAGCCCGGTGTCCGGGTCGACGTCCTTCTTGCAAGTGTTGACCTTCGGTCCCGTCAGCGGAGCGTCGGCGCAGTCGAGGGACCGGAGGAGCCCGTCGTCATCGCAAAAGACGACCTTGTCGAGGTCGTCTCCCCAGCACGTGCCCGCGGGACTGACCGCGCCGCAGATCTCTCCAAAGCAGATACCGGAGCCCAGCGACAAGGGGCCGCACGTGGTGCCCGCGTAGCAGGCCCCGCACTCCGGCACGCCCTGTTTCACACACGCGGTCAGCACATCCTCACAGGCGCCCCCGGCACCCTGCGCTGCGGCCACACACTCCGGTTCTCCGGTGGGGCAGCTCGACAGTAAGCACTCCCAGAACTCGCTGAAAGCCGCGTTGGCGGCCACGGTGCCCTGGAGCGTGCAGGCGTCCACGCAGCCCTGATCGAGGCACTCGCTGGTGCACACGAGCAGCTCGCCGCAGAGCTTGGTCACCGGGGTTGGGGCACCGCCGTTACACGCCTCGAACGCAGCGGCGCAGGAGTTGAAAGCACACTCCACCCAGACCTCCACCGGGCCCGCCAGGTCACACGACGTGTTGAGGCACGTCATGAGCTTGTTGTACTTCAGCGCCTGCAGCGGTCCGAGCGGCGCCGCGCAGTCCGAGAGGCAGACGAGGTCGCTCCCGCAGGACCCCGAGCACACACTGAGGGCAACGGAGCACTGGCCGCTGCCGGTGCCGGCGACGGTGAACGGCACATAGGGCGGCTCCACGTCCTCCGCCGGCGGCTCCACGTCCGCGACGCCAGCGTCCTCCACCGGGGGCTCGGCGTCCTCGAGGGGCGCGCCGGTGTCTTCCGGCGACGCGACGTCTTGGCTATCCGCGGGAGCGACCATGTCGTCGGGCGCGGCGGTGTCCTCGGCGTCTGTGAGCGGCTCCGTGGTGTCCGGCACCTCGCTGGCGTCGGGGACTGTCTCGCCCCCCGTGTCTTCGGCCGCGCTGGCGTCGGGGACAGGCTCGCCCCCCGTGTCTTCGGCAGCGCTGGCGTCGGGGACAGGCTCGCCCCCCGTGTCTTCGGCAGCGCCGTCGGGCGACCCGCCCCCCGTGTCGTCGTCGGCGTCGGCGCCGGTATCTTCTGCCGGGCTGGTCGTGTCGGCCTCCTCATAGACGTACTCGGTGACCGGCTCCGGACAGCCGAGAGCCAGAGTGGAGAGGAGCACCCATGGTGCGCGACAGAGGAGCGTAGTTCTTTGCACGTCAGTTCACCTTCGAGATCTCGAGCGTGAAGGCGCCCGCGGTGTTCCCACCGTCAATCAGGAAAAAATAGGTGTTGATGCCATCGGCGGCGAGCGTGAAAGAGCCGCTCGGGTTGGCGCCGAAGTCGTAGTGAGCAAGACAACGGTTAGCGGAGGCCGCGCTGAAGTCGACGATCCCGTCACAGTCCGTTGACGCGCCGCCCCTCACCACCGTGACGAGCTGGGGGCCCGTCCCCGACGGAGCAGAGGGCATCTTGACCGCGTAGTTGCCGGCCACGTCGAACTTGAACGCATACACGAAGTCTTTCTGGCCGTTACCGGTCTTCGCGACGGGCGTCAGCGCCGACCCGCACTTGGTGTTCACTTTGACCTGGTGGTCGTCTGACAGTGTGGGTAAACCTGTATCGCCCTGGATCTGGAAGGGCCCACCAGCCAGCGTCCCGATCGGAGGCACGGTCTTGGGATCGATGCAGTGGTCTCCCTCCGGGAGCAACTGCGCGTCCACCTTGAAGGTCTTCGAGGCGTAGTCGGCAGGCAGGCCGTCGATGATCAGACGGAACAGGTCGCCGTCCAGAGCTCGAGTGACCAGGCGACCTCCGGGATCCTGTTGGAAGTCCTTGAAGCCACTGCAGAACGACTCGAGGTCGCTGCAACTGGTGTGCGAGGTGACGATGAGCACCGCCTTGTCGTTGGGCATGGTGAACTTCAGCGCGCCGGGGCTCGTGGCGAGGAAACCGACGCTGTAGCCCATCACGGCGTCGATGCCGCTGGCGCCGCCCGCCTGGTAGGCGGAGGTAAATACAGGGAGGTTGGTGCCGCCCCCGAGATAGCAGGTGGTGCCGGGCGCCGGGTAGAAGTCGTCATAGTAGGCCTTGCCCTGCGTGAGTTTGCCCGAGAGGCCTAGCAGGGGCCCGCACAGATCGCCCTCCGGCACGGACTCGACCCTGGCGGTGTGCTCGCCCACCTTGCCGCCGGCTCCCCCGTGTACATAGACGGTGAGCGTGGCCCCAGCGTTTAGCTGGACCAGCACCGTGTGGGTGCCTGCCGTGCCCTTGTTGTGCCCGCCGCACGACCCGCTGCCACAGCTCCCGAGGTGGAAGGAGATCCCGCCGGTGGCGCCCGCGGTCTTGTCGGTGACTGTGACACGATGCGTGCCGCCGCTTGACGCCACGAACCGGTAGACGACCTCGGCCTCGGGTGACGCGCCCCCTGCGCACGTGTTGGTCAACAGGTTGGCGTAATGCGGCAGCCACTTCGTTTGTGGCTGCGCCGAGACACCATCGGCGAGGTCGATGGCCACACCGGTGGTACAGGTCCTCCCCTTCACGAGCTCGCAGTCGGCGGTGTCGGCGAAACACACGGCGTTGGCGTTGCCGCAGATCGTGCACCCGTTGCCGCACGGGTCCTTGTAGGCCTGGCCGCAGTCGGGGTTCGAGTCGGCGTCGGGGCCGTCGGCGGTGGCGCGGTTGGCGTCGCACCACGCCTTCGCCCCGCCGGGACCGGCGCCGCAGCTCTTGCAGGCGAAGCCATTGCCGCTCGAGTCGCAGTAGCTGTTGGTGGCGCACTTGTCGCAGCAGGCGATGAGGCCGAAGTTCGCGGTCTGAGCGCCGCCCACCGGGTTCACTGCCTGTATCGGGTCGTTGGCGTCGTATCCCGGGCAGAGCGACTTCCAGGGCTTGGCCTCACTGACGTTGGGTGTGGGCGTCCACTCGTTGATGCAGCCGCGCGTGTACGCCGTCCCCGTGGAGAAGTTGACTGCCGCGAAGCCGACATCGGTGCCGGCGGTGGGCGTACTTGCGGCGGCCTCGCAGACGATCTCGGGCGACCAGGTGCCATAGAGGAGGCTCCCGGGTGCGTGGGTGCCAACGGCGCGGCACAGCTGCAGCACATACTCAGGCGCGGACCCCGCAGCGGTGGAGAACGCGCTGGGCGGCAGCTTCTGCGGAGCCACCCCTGGCTCCAGGGCGGGCGAGACCACCGCGCACTTGAACTGGCTGTGGTGGTTCATCCCACGCCACACCCCGTCCGTGACCGGCGAGACCACGTTGAGCCCGTGAGGCGGGAGCGTGGACTGATTGCCGAGGACCGGCGGCGGCGGGAAGGGACAGGTCCCCACGCCGGGATCGGTGCCCGCGCAGCTGAAGCGCGCGTAGTCGAAGCCCACCGGCGTGAGCTTCGCGGGGTCTGCGGAGTACGCTTCGTCCCGATTCCGGGTGCAGCCGGTCCAATACGAACCGGCGCCCGCGGCGTACTTCATGGGGAAGGCCGGATCCCAGCGGCGGCGCTCCTCGATCCGGAACGCGCCGTATCCACCCGGGGAGGTCGGCAGCTCGTATTGGCCCGTGTGCAGCTCCACGAAGTACGCGAACGCGGTGAACGCGTCGCCGACGCCCTGGTGCTCGTTGACGTCCGCAACCTGGTTCTGGTTGTGATCGCCCTGGGGCGTCACGCAGGCCTTGGTCAACGGATTCAGCTCGGCCGCGGTGAGCGATCGGCCCGTGCTGCCGTAGGTAGGGAAGGCCTGGCTGCTGGCCTCGACCTCGTCCTCGATGTCGAGGATGTCCGGCTCGTAGAGGGGGAGCTCGGCGCTGGGGCCCTGGCACTCCGCGCCCACCACCCAGCCCTCGGGCGCCGCACACGAGACCACCTCGCGGCGCTGACCCGCCTCGTTGACGAGCGCGAACCGGTCGATCTTGCGCAGGGCGCAGCGCGCGTTGTCCCTGATGGCGGGATCGCTGCTGGTGATCGCCGCCTTGGCGCTGGCCCGGATCCAACCATCGCCGTCGAGGTCGCAGGGCGTCGCCACGATCGCCAGGCTGAGATCGTAGAAGTAGCCCGTCTCGGTCTCACACAGGCACGCGTTGCTGCCGTGCCGGGTGCGGATCCAGGTCCGCCCGGTCTCACCGACGTCGCCGCACGAGATCGTGCACTTCACGCAGACACCGAAGTCGTTCAGGGCCTCCCCGTCCGGGCATGGGGCCGGCACGCATTGGGCGTTCTCCGTGTCGGTGGCTTCGAGGCAGTGTTCGTTCGGAGCGCAGGTGGTCTGAGAGCAGGGCGTGGGGGCCGTGCACGGGCTCTTCCAGTCCGCCGCGTCCTCCGGCAGGGTGCCCGGAGGGCAGTCGCCGCAGATGGCGTCCCCGGAAAGCTCGAGGCACTCCCGGTTGGCCACGAAGCAGTCGTCTGCGATGAACGACAGCTCCCCTAAGAAGGGCAAGCAGCTGTAGGTCCACGGCTCGCAGCCGTTGCCATCGTCCTCGTAGCCGGCGATGCAGCCCGAGCACACCGCCGGTTCGGTGGCGTTGCCTTCGTTACACTTGCGGTAGGTCGGCGGCAGATCACAGCTGAGCTCCTGGCAGGTCGGGATCTTCGCGCAGTCCGCGTACTGCCCGTTGTTGTCATGGTGGAACGGCAGGCAAACACCGCACTTTGCGCCCGACGCGTCCTCGACGCAGGTCCGCTTGAGCTGGTCACACAGGGCGAGGATGCTGCCGGTGTCACCCGCCGCGCAGCTGGCGGTGATGGGGACACAGGCGTCGATGCCCGGATCGTACTCGGCGCCCTCCACGCACTGCTCGAGACAGACAGCGTCGGCCGCAAGCTCGCCGGGCTTGCCCACGATGAACTCCTCACACACCTGGAGCTCCGGGCAGCCGAGCTCGCTGCAGCTGAGGGGCCACCGGCACAGCTGCGTCGCGGCGTCGCAGAAGTGCAGCTCGGGCTCGAGGCATCCCCCGCCCAAACACGGGCAATCCACCATCCCAGCGGTACAGTTGCAGAGACCGTTGGGACACGGGGCGCAGAAGTCGTCGACGCACTCGTACCCGCTGTCGCAGGTGTCCGGCTCGCAGAGGCAACCCTCGGTGCCGCAGATCTGGCACACGCCCTCGAGGCAGCCGAACCCTACGTCGCACTTGCCATCCGCCTTGCACTGACAGTCGTACGCACCAGCGACGCAGTTACAGAACTGCCCGGTGCACACGTCCGGCGGGACCGGGACGTCGGGCGGGACCGGGACGTCGGGCGGAACCACCACGTCGGGGACCTCCACCACATCCGGCGGTATCTCGATGTCGACGGGCTCCGCGTCGGGTTCATCGGCCAGATCGGCTTGTGCGGCGTCATCCGCCGAGGCTGCGTCAGGAGGTTGGGCGGCGTCCCCACCCGTGTCCCCCGGGAGGTCGAGCGGCGGAGCCGTGTCGCTGGGCAGGGGATCGGCGTCGCCGCCGCCCTCGGCGTCGAGAGGCGTCTCGGCGCCGGTGTCTGGCTGCGGTATCGCCACGCGGACGACCTCCGCATCGCAGGCCAGCGCGAGGAGACAACCGAAGGCAGGGAGCAGTGAGCGCCGCATGGAGTGGGTGTGCATCTCAGTACGCCGTGAAGTCCGTGTAGTAGATGTGCAGCTTGATGTCGTCGAGGTTGTTCAGCTCGATGTCGGCGTTGACCGCCTCGTCGACCTGATTCAGCACCAGCTCCCACTCAGTGTTCGCGAAGGGCCGCTCTCTGAGCCGCGTGTTCCTGTAGATGCCGGGATCGAGGTACGGCGAGCGCACGCCGTTTCGCATGGGGTTCAGCACCGCGGTCTTCACCGGGAACTGATAGAACGCCTTCCCACCGTCGATCGTGCGGATGACCGAAGTGCCCCTCTGCCGCAGATAGAGGCGGGCCATCTCGTCGCTCCCCGAGCTGGTGTGCACGATGTCGGCCTCGATGAAGGCGATCTTGTGGTTCTGGGTAAGCGGAGACAACGCGTCGAGATCCGTGCGGAACGGCATGACGCGGTATCCCTGCGGATCGAGCAGCGCGTTGTCGCCGAGGCGGGCCCGCAGCATCTTCGTGCGAGTGCTGCTGTCGAGCGCGATGCCGTCCCCGTTCACTCGGGGGATGCGGAAGATGTCTTCCTTGAGCGAGAGCACGGCGACGCGGAGGTCCGGGAGGCCGAAGTTGTCTTCGAACTCGAAGAACGCGTCCTGGAGGTCCGACTGGTAGTTCTCGAGGTTGTAGTCGCCCTTGGCCACCATGCGCACTAGGAAGAGCTCGCCCTTCTGGGCGAAGGTCTGGCTGGTGTAGTACTCCAGCACCAGCGTGGCCTTGTAGAGCTCGAGCAGCGCCGCGTCGAAGGCAACGTCAGCGTTGATCACCGCGTCGTTCCGGTAGATCCGGATGTTCGGGTCGTTCTTGGCCGCCTCCACGTTGATCGCCAGCTGCTCCGCTTCGTCTTGCAGCGCCATGAGGCGACGCGCCTTGAGCCGCAGGCGGTTGATCTCTGACAGCTTCAATTGCAGCTGGTGGTCCACGCGCGTGAGCTCCAGCTCCAGCTCCTTCGTCTCGAGCAGGAGCGTCTTCACCCGCGCCGCCGAGCTGAGCTGGCCCACCGTGCAGGCCTCGGTGATCTTCTCGTTCTTCACGATCAGCGCTTCCGAGAGCTCGAGCGCGGCCTGCTGCTCGTCGATGGACTCCTGGGTGTTGACCGTGAAGTAGAGCTGGGTCTCGTTGACCCCGTACTCGAGGAGGCCCGCGCCACTCACCACCAGCGCCGCTGCGGGGTTCGTGACCTGGGCCAGCTGGGTGCCCGCGTTGATCAGGTCCTTGGCCGCCGCGAACTGCCCGTTCGTCTTCGTGCGGTGCAGCTCCAGGCGGCGGATGAGGTCCCGGACGCTGATGTTCTTGCCGGCCTCGTCGAAGACCCACTCGGCCAAATTGGTCTGGGCCTCGCAGAGGTCTGACTGCAGCTGCTCCTCGATGGCGGCCTGCTCCACGACTCGGTCGATGCGCGCGAGCTGGGTCTTCGCACTGATGGTGAGCTCCTCGAGATCACCCACCGTCTGGTGGATGAGCCCGCTGCCCAGCCAGCCGCAAGGGTCGCCCAACGCTTTGCCGATCGGGTGGAGGTGGGCGTACTTCGGGATCGCGGGGACCTCTTGCCCGGCCGGGCCGGTGAAGAGGCCGCACAGCTCCGCGAGCTGGTCCTCGTAGGTGTTGCGGATCCGGACGAGCTCGGTCTGGAACTCGGCCGCGTCGGTCTCGTAGGCCCGGTCGCTGGCCAGAGCGAAGTCCTCTCGCTCCTTGGCGGTCTGCATCTTCGCCTTGACGCGGATCATCATCTGCTCGAACGCGTTCGCCGCCGAGGTCTCTTTCGCGTCGACCGTGGGGAAGGGGATGTATCCCGGCGTGAGGCCGAACGTGCTCACGTTGTCGTTGATGGACGTGTAGACGTTCCGCATGTCGAGCAGCGCCTGCCGATACGCCAGCGCCGCGCGCTCCAGGTCAGCCTGGATCTGCGCCTGGTCCTCCGGGGCCGACACCTCCACGATTCGCTGGATGAGCCGGCTCAGCACCACCGACTCGAGGTAGCCCCGTGAATAGGCGCGCTCCACCACCCTGCGGGCGAGGTCGGCGCGGTTGATCGCCTGATACTTGCGGGCGATCTCCGAAGCCGCTCGGCTCTGGTGTGCTGAGGCGCCGATGAGGCGGCTGAAGTAGGCCGTGACCAGGCCGGCGGTCACGAAGTTCTTCGAGGGCTGAGCCAGCGAGCTCCAGATGAGGGGGCTCTGGGCGTAGAAGCGGTCCAGCGCCGCCTCGTAGTACTGCGTGGCCTGGTAGAGGCTGTAGAGCTCGAAGCCGGCGATGCCGCTCAAGTTCACACCGCCGGGCTCGAGGGACGCGCCCTCGAAGGGCAGCACCTGCGACGACGCGAGGTCGAAGCGCGAAGAGAGGGCCCGCGTATAGGCCTCGTCGCCCAGCATGACGAGCAGCTCTGCGTAGAGGCGCTCGAAGCCGTCGTGGCTCACGGGGACGCCTGCGCGGAACTCGAGCGACGTGGAGTAGTTCTCCGTGAGGAAGTTCCTGAGCCGGGCCTGGTTCAAGGAGTCGAGAGAGAACCAGTGGTTGTTCCATACGTGCACGAGGCAGTCGATCCGCGCCCTCGCGATCTCGATGCCGGCCGGGTCGTAACAGTAGGGGACCTGGTCCGAGTTGGGCACGCAGGTGCTGGGCGCAAAGCCGATATTCCCGCCCTGCCGGTTCTGAAACTTCACCTTGTAGCGGAAGGCGTCGTCTACGGTGCCCTGGATGGGGGTGAAGGCGTTCGGGGAGGCGCTCAACAGGTCTTTGCCCTCGAGGAGGTTGGCGCGGTTGGCGTCGCAGTACACGGTGGCGCCGGTGGAAGCGGCCTTGCAGCGCCACGCCGGGCGGTACTGCACCAAGGGGGGCGAGAACGGGCCCGAGAGCTTGCCGCCGCGCCAGGCGTTCAGCGTCTCGCCGCATGTGCCTCGCTGCGAGGTGGTGCCGTCCGCCGCCACGACCTTGACGGTGAGCTGCTGACAGGCGTGCTGGTCGATGGTGACGAGCCCGGGCACGGTGGTGAAGTAGTCCACTCGGCTGCCCTCGGGGCACGGGGTGCTGGTGCCGGCGGCCCCGTCGTCGAAGAGGCCGGTGTCCTCGCAGTAGTAGTGTGCTTGCTCGAGGGTGGGGTTGATCGGGGGGTTCGAGCCCCCGGTGTCGCTCCCATCGATGAGCCGCCGGACCAGGGTTGCGGCGTTGCCCCCGGTGAGCGCCGCGCCGCCGAGCACAGCGTCCAGGACGTCCTCCGAGCAGGTGACGTTGAGCTCCGCGGACGGCGGATCGGGGATCGCCGAGTAGGAGTGGCCCTCGAAGAGGTCCGGCGTCCCATCGGTGTTGGCGTCGGTGCGGTCGAAGGGCGCCGCGTCCCGCGTGAGCAGCATGAGCCCATACGCGCTGAAGCCCTCTGTGTCGCTGGCGCCAAGGAAGGACTCGAAGTGCTCCTCGAAGATCACCAGGAGTACGGACTGGTTGATGAGGGCCCCGTCGATCAGGCGCACGGACCGGCGGATGGCCCGCCCGTCGGGGATGGGGTTCGAGCGCGCCAGGTTCAGGTTCTCGGCGACAGCGCCGGGGCTGCCGGCCGGCCACGGCGAGGCTTGCGACTGGCACTCGAAGCGCGTGCGGGCGCCCGTGCCCGGGTCGAGCTCGGTGCCGGCGGTGAAGCCGGGGACCAGCCACGGCACCTCGACGTAAGCGGCATCCGCCGTCATCCCGGCGCAGGTGAAGTCGGACGAGTCGCTGAGGTAGCGCCCCCCGACCTCTGCGGTGGCGTCGAACGCGTCGAGGAAGTTGATGCAGGCGAGGGGGGTCTCTCGGGAGCACTCGCCGAACGGCTGGTCGAGGCTGAGCGACACGGCCGGATCGCCGGCGTAGTGAAGCGCGGCCGACGTCTCGATCCTGCCCGACAGCGACGTCGGGTCTCCCGGATCGACTGACACGGCGAGGCCCATGGGGAGCTCGACCACGCCGGACGGGATGGGCCGCAGCAGCTGGTCGTTCGTGTACTGCTGCACCCCGGCGGGCACCGCGTCGTACGGGTAACAAGCGCCGGCCGGCGCGTCGCATGAGGCCGTGGTGGCCGGGAAACGCCAGGTGCCGTCGCGGGTGGAGGCGAGCACGGCCTGGAACTCGTCCCAGCCGATCTTCCCGCGGCGGAACGCGGACCAGCGCTGGATGAAGGCGTTGTTGATCTTGGTGACGAGGGTGACGTCGTCTTTCGTATTCGTGAGCGCCCCGCCGACGGACCCGGGTGCAGGGTTCTGGAGGGCCTTCCACTGGGCGAAGTCATCGTCTACGCCGAACTGCGTGAAGTAGTACGCCGTCCCGGTCCACCGCCCGTCCGGCCGAGGCGAGTACTGGAGCGCGACCGGCAGTGGGTTCAGGGTTGAACGAAGCTCGAGGTCTCCTTGCCAGCCCACCGCGGTGGACGCGGCCGCGTGGGTGAGCTCCAGGTCGTAGACGCCGTTGGCCGGGACGGTGAACGTGAACTCCTGCTGCTGCGTGGCCGCCCCCACGGGGCCTATACGAAGCCACCAGAGCGGACAGCTGGTGGTGGGCGCGCAGGTCCCCTGGGCATCTAATTCGGCCGCGTTGCCGGTGCCGTTGGCGAGCCAGCCCGAGTGGCGGAGCTTCCGCGCCGTGACGGTGACCGGCTGGCTGTGGGCGTTGGCCACGCGGATCCGGGCTGCGCCCGTCTCTGGGTCCAACGTGAGGAGGTCGGGCGTGGCGGAGAGGCTGCCGTCGATCGGGGACGTCACCACGCCCTCCGGCTCCGTGAGGGGTCTGCACGCCCCGATGAGCGTCTCCGAGACCTCGCAGTGCCAACCGCTGGGGCACGGGGCCGATACCTGATCGCAGCCATCGCGACAGGCCTTCTGGTGGCAGATCTGACCGGCGCCGCACGCGGCGTCGGACTCGCAGTCCGAGTAACAGGTGCCGAGGATGCAGCGCTGGAACTCGGCGCACTCGGAGTCATTCTGGCAGCCGGGGGGCAGGCCGCCGGGGGTGACACAGGAGCCCGCGACGCACTCGTTGGGGGCGATGCAGCCGCTCACGAGGCCCTCGAGGCAGGGATGGAAAGCGCCGTCGTCGTCGGTGTAGCCGTCTGTGCACGGCGTGAAGCAGCGCGGATCCGTCGGTGGGGCGGCCGCCGGATCGTTCTCCGCCACGCAGAGGTTCTGGGTGCACACCTGCTTCGAGCCGCAGTCGCCGTCCTGGCAGGCGCAGCCGAGCGAGCCAAGGGCGCACGGGACGCACACCCCTCCCTGGCAGCGGTTGCCATGGTCACACGTACCGCCGTCGTAGCAGGGGCCGCCGAGGCTGCCCACGGCGGACTGGCAAGCGCCTTCTACGCAGGCGAGGCCCGCCTCACAGCCCGAACCGCAGGCGCAGTTGAGCGAACCCGGCGCGCAGCCGAGCGGCTGGCAGGTGCCGTCGACGCAGCTGTCGGCGAGGCGCGCGCAGGCGCCCTTGGCGTTGCACGCGCACCCGGTGCTCCCGGGCTGGCACGGCTGGGGCTTGGGTTCACAGAGGCCCGCCGACTCGTTGCAGCGCAGCCCGAGGTCGCAGAGGAGACCATCGGCGCACGGGCAGAACAGGGTGCCGGGCGGACACGCCGGCGCCACGTCCGGCGCCACGTCCGGCACGGAGCCCGCGGTGTCCGTGGCGGTGACGTCCGGCTTCGGTTCCGGGACGTCGGGCTCCGGGGGAGCGGTGTCGGCCGTCACGTCCTCGGGATCGGGCGGGGTGGTGTCTTCCACCGGCGCCGCCGTGTCCTCGGCGGGGCCCTCGGCCACGTCGGTCTCGGGCGTGCTCAGGTCCGTCGAGGGGCCGGGAGTGGTGTCGTCACCCGGCTCCGCCACGTCCTCGTCGGTCACCGGCACGTCGGGCACGGGCGCGGGGATCCTCACCACGTTGGTCTCTGGCGTGCAGGCGAGCCCGAAGAGGACGAGAAACAGGGAACGGCGCATCGTGGTCATGGGAGGCTCGGGCTGCTGTTCGGCAGGGCCGCGCCGACGCGGTTGAAACATGCGCCCCGGGAGAGCGTGACCCCGCTGAGGTCGCCGCCGCTGGCCAACAGCTGGATGGCGTCGGAGCCGAGGTCGGTATCTCCGGTCCGGAGGCAGGTGACCGCGAGGCGATCGCCCTCCCTGATCATCTTGCCGAGCGTCCCGTCGCCGAAGGCCACCCCCGTGACACGGCCCTTCGGGTCGTGGACCAGCACCTCGCAGGAGCGAGCGCCTGCGACGAGGACGAGCCCCTTCGGCAACGGCGGCTGCACCACGTCGGGTCCCGCGTCCTCCGGAGCGCTGGTGTCGGGCACGTCCGCGCCCGGGCCCACGTCGAGCACGTCTGCTGTGGGGCCGACATCGGGGACCGCGGCGTCGTCGCCACCGGAGACATCCGGCACGTCAGGGATGACCCCAACGTCGGGGATATCTGTGCCGTCGCTGCCGTCGGTGGTGTCAGTGGTGTCGGCGCCGTCGGTTCCGTCCGTGGTGTCACTGACGCCGTCGGTCCCGTCTTGGCCGTCGGAGGTGGAGGCACCGCCGCCGCCGCTCGAGCAGGCGCCAAGCAGCGCGGCCATCGCGAGAGTTCGGAGTGCGTAGTTGGGGCGAGAGGGCATGCGGAGGCTCCACTCTTGCGGGGGCATTGTGGGCCCCTCGGTCTCGTCCAGCTCGGGCGGTCAGGTGCTGACGCGCGAGCGTGTGCGTCCACTCGACGCAGGCCGCCGCGAGACCTCCCGAGCGCCGGAGACGGCGGCTAGAGCAGTGCGCGGTGCCGATGTGCCGTGGGACGGTACGCGAGACGATCGCAGAATTGAAGCGGATTTGCGGACGGACTCCCGGCCCTACGGGCGGGCGCCCGCAGCGGGCAGCGGGTCGAGCGGGATTTGTGCGGCGAGCTCGATGGCGCGAGGCCTTAGGAGATCGCGCGAAATTAGTTGACTGTCTGGCGGGTTGCTCCCTCCTCGGGACCGCGCTGTGGCGCGGGAGGCGGGAATGGGAGTAACTTCGAAGGCTGTGTCCGACGTACGTGAGCGATATGCGGCTGTTCGAGCCGAACTGGATGAGCGCAGCCGTCGCCGGTGGGCGGGCGCGGAGGCCCTGACCGCTGGCTACGGCGGTGTCGCCGCTGTGGCGAGAGCCACGGGACTGGCTCCGGGAACCGTTCGTCGTGGCGCGGCCGAGGTGCGTGAGGCCAAGAAGCTCTCCGCGGACGGAGCCGGCGCTCCAGTTCAACCTCGGCGAATACGAGCGCCGGGTGCGGGACGCCCCAAACTGACCTCCAAGGACCCGGGGCTCGTCGCCGCACTCGACACGTTGGTTGATCCCGCTACCCGCGGAGACCCTGTGTCACCGCTTCGCTGGACCTCGAAGAGCACTGGCCACTTGGCCGAGGCGCTGTGCGCCATGGGCCATGTCGTCAGCGCGGACACGGTGGGCCGACTTCTGCGTGCCCAGGGTTACTCATTGCAGGCGACGCGGAAGACGCGCGAGGGCGGCGTTCATGCGGATCGGGACGCGCAGTTCAACCACATCAGCGAGCAGGCGATGGCCTTCGCGGCACGGCATCAGCCGGTGATCTCTGTCGACGCGAAAAAGAAGGAGCTGGTCGGGAACTTCAAGAACGGCGGGCAAGCCTGGCAGCCGAAGGGGAAGCCGGAGGAGGTCAACATCTACGACTTCCTGAGCCTTGCCGAGGGCAAGGCGATCCCGTACGGCATCTACGACTTCTTCAAGAACGAGGGCTGGGTGAGTGTTGGCATCGACCATGACACCGGCGACTTCGCCGGCGCGTCGATCGCGTCCTGGTGGCGCGAGATGGGCCGTCCCGCATACCCGAACGCCACGACCCTGCTGATTACTGCCGACTGCGGGGGAAGCAACGGTTACCGCGTGAGGCAGTGGAAGACCGCGTTGCAGCGCTTCGCCGACGAGTCCGGCCTAGCCATCACCGTGGCGCATCTCCCACCGGGAACGAGCAAGTGGAACAAGATCGAGCATCGCCTCTTCAGCGCGATCGCGAAGAACTGGAGCGGCATACCGCTCGTGTCCTACCAAGTCGTGGTGAGCCTTATCGCCAGTACCACCACCAAGACGGGACTGAGGGTCAACGCTGGTCTTGACCGAACGGCCTACCCAACCGGCGTCACCATCTCGGACGAGGAGTTTGCTGGGCTCAGGCTCAGCCGCGGCGAATTTCACGGCGAGTGGAACTACACCCTGTCACCCCGGACACCAAGCGACTAGTTATTTTGCGGATGTCCCTTAGCGTCACACCCCGACGCGCGTCACACCCCGACGCGTCACACCCCGACGCGTCACACCCCGACGCGTCACACCCCGACGCGTCACACCCCGACGCGTCACACCCCGACGCGTCACACCCCGACGCGTCGGAGACTCTGTCAGGCCTGCGACCGACGTGAGCGCCACGCGAGGAGGACGATCACGAAGAGGAGCCCCACGGGCGACGCGCCAGTCCCGCCACCGGCGGTGCAGCCGGACGCGGTGCCGTTCGCCGTCCGCGGCCCATCGGTGCCGGTGTCAGGCTGCCGCGTGGGCGGCACACGCTGTCCGGCCGGCGGCACATAGTCGGGCCCGGGGGACTCTGTCGGCCGATACACCGCGGACACCCCGAGCTCTTCCGGTGGTGCGACCGCCGCCGGCAAGGTGGGGCTCTCGGCAGGGAGCTGCCCGGTCGGGTGACCTTCGGCGTCGGTGACGCGGAAGCTCCGCCCCAGCAGCTCGAAGCGCACGTTGGGCGCGACCGCGAAGAACCCACCGCCACCCGTCGAGGCCTCCTGCTGCAGGGCCTCGAAGTACCGCTTGCTGCCGAACGTGAGCTCGGTGGGAGCGACGTCGAGCGCCATCGCGGTGTCGGTGAACCAGCCCCCGAGCGAGGGGAACGTCCGGTCGAGCACGTAGCGGAGCCAGGTGTCGGCCGGGGCGTCGACCGTGCCGCCCTTCTGGTAGCTGTCCAGCGACGCAGAGGTGGAGACGGCCACGGAACCGACCACGTCCACCGGTACCGGCGAGTACGTCATCACGGTGTCGCCGTTCTCCTCCAAGGTGAAGTAGGTGAACTCGGTGACCACGCCGTAGCGGTTCGCCAGCGCGAGCGCCTCGGCAACGAGACCGGGATCGGCGTCGCCGAGCTTCACCTCCTCGAGCAGGGCGCCCACCCGGCGAGTGGCCCAGATCCGCGCCACGTAGCTCTCCCGGGTGCAGACCTCGGGGAGGCTGACCTCGTAGACGTAGGCGACGGGCTCGCCCCCTCGGGTCCCGGAGAGGACGACCTGACCCTCGCCGGGCGCGTCGTAGCGGCCGAGCACCACAGTGGTCTGACCCGCGAACAGGTCGCCGAGCGTCTGGGGAAACGGGAGGCTGCCGCCGAAATCGCGCATGTCGAGAACGGGGTCGACGAGCAGCGGGTCGGAGATCCCCGCGAAGAACGTGGCCACCGCCTCGTCCACGGGCTGTCCCGGGCGGACGTAGAACGCCGCCCCGTTGGACTCGTTGGCGAGCCGGTCCAGCAGCACGGTGTTGACGTCGTCGCCGATGCCGAACGGGAACACGCGGGCGCCCACCTCGTTGCGCAGGCGGACGCGCTCCAGGATCGCCTCGGTGTCAGTGTTCCCCGCGGTGGCCTGGCCGTCGGTCAGGAACACGACGTAGCGGGGGCGTCCGAGATCCGTCGGCAGGGTGTCGAACCCCATGTCCAGCGCGTCGAAGATGTTGGTCCCACCGTCCGCGACGATGGCGTCCACGAAGGCGTGGGCCTCCGACACTGCGGGGTCCGCGGCCAGCTCGGCGGAGTCCTTGAAGGGCGTCACGTCGCCGGCAAACGAGACCAACGCGAAGCGATCGTCGGGGCGGAGCCCGTCGAGGATGCCTCGGAGCGCCGCGGCCGCCTGAAGGATCTTCTCGCCCCCCATGCTCCCGGAGCGGTCCACTACGATCACGAGGTCCCTCGGCAGGGCGTCGCCCTCGCCCGCGGACGATAGCGACGAGAGCAGCGCCATGTAGTTGCCGTGCTCCGCGTTGGGGTTGCGGTGCGGGATCAGGTCCAGCTTGAACGGCTCGTCACCCACCGAGAGCAGCACGATCACGTCGAACGCCGTGCAGCGTTGATATCCGGCGTAGCTCCCGCGGAGCGTGTGCTCCCCTTCGCGCTCCAACACCAGCGGGTGGTAGGGCGCGTACAGCGTGCGGAGCATGCCGTCGGTCGTGGCAGTCACCTCCACGTTGACGCTGTCTACAGGCGCCTTGTGCCAGTCCACCGGCAACGCCACGCCGCGGAGCGTGCCGTGCGGCGCCAGCGGCTCCGTGATGGCCACCTCCACCTCGATGGGGTGCCAGAGGCGGTCCGCGGAGACGGGGACCGGATCGCCCACCCACAGCGCCTGGCCGTACTCACGGAGCGGCGCGGGATCGTGGAGCCGCAGCGTGAGGTTGCGTCGGACGACGTCCGCCTCCGATGCGTCGAGGACCGTGCCGCCGACCGCGGCCCCGTTGATCCGAACCGAAGTGACGGTGGTCCCCATGGGCACCGAACGAAAGTAGTGGACGGTGCCGCCGCCAGTGTACGACGCCGCACCCAGCGCCTCGTAGGCGCGCGACTCGGTCACGGACGCGCCAGCCTCGGTCAAGCCGAGGCGAACGTCGAGCCGGTCAAGCGAGAGCAGCAGCGCCCTCGATGGGCCGCCGTCCGGGGTGTCGGCGGGATCAGCGATGAGGCCGGCGGCCCGTGCGCCGAGCGGGGAGAGAACGAGGCAGACGAAGAGCGCGAACCGGGTCGGCATTGGGCACCTCCAGGTGGTAGTCCAAGGAGTATTGGTGGCCCGCCATCGCAAGACAATCCGCATAATTGTTAGAGAATAGTGCGCCGCGGATTGATTATCTGGCATTGCATCGGGCTGTACCGGTCAAGGCAGCACCGCCGTTGACGAGCCCGGCGAGCCCGGTGAAGAGCCGTACGCTTGCTCGCGGCGAAGGCCCCCCGTTAGGCTGGTGCCCGCACCGCTGACGGCGGGGCCGGGGGGCGGAGAGATGTATTGGTTTGGACGGTCCGAGTCGGGCACCCGTCGCGCGATTTGGAGGAGCCGGCGACGCCGCGAGCTCCTGGACGTGTTGTTGCCGGAGCTGCTGGGCCGGCTCGCCGTCGGCACGTCTCAGGGCGAGTTCGTGGAGCTCCCAGCCCGCCTGGAGGAGGCGCTCCTCGCGCAGGGAAGCTCCGCGCAGCTGCGGGCAGCCATGGTCGAGCCGCCGCCACAAGCGGGGCCCGGTGCGGTGCAGTGGGCGAGCGAAGCGCCTCGCACCTGCGCCTCGGCCTATCTGGAGCTCTGCGCGAGCACACCCTCCGGTCGCGCGAAGAGTCGCGCCCTGCTGCCCCTTGGTCGCCAATATCGACGCGCGGACATGCGGCGACTCCTCGTCGAGGCCACGAACGGGAGTGGCGCCGCGGTAATCCTTCACTCTGACACCCTCCCGCTCGCCACCGTTCTCTGGCCGGGAAGCACCGTGGTAAGCCCGGGAACCGCTGTGGTGAGGTGTGAAAACCCGGTGTGCAGCGCGCGCCGGGTCGAGCGCCTCGTCACCCTCCCAAGCCTCGTCCATGTCGCCGTGGGTGCCGGCGAGGCGCGCGTTCCGGTGCTCCCGTGCCCCTCTTGCCCCAACCCTTCGGTGTCCGCGTGGGGCCTAAACTGGGTACGGGTGCCGGCGGCTGCGGAGGCGACGAGGCTCCCGTCGCTGCGTTACCCGGTCCCACCCGAGGCGCTGCGACGAGTCCACGGTGTGGGCTCGGTGCACCTCGCTTTCGGTGCGCCACCCAACCCGACCTGGGGCGCTGTCTGGAACCCGGAGACGTTGCGCTCAGCGCCGAAGTCGACAGGGCGCCTGCGCCCTGGGGCGTCGTGCGGGGCGGCGTTCGCCGCGCTGCGAGACGGCGCGGGCGCAGGAGTCTCGCTGGCCTGGACGTTGGACAACGACAACCTGCGCGCGCTGGTCACGCACTGCCGCGGCCTGCCCGCCGCGCGACGTCTCGAGGCCACCAAGGCCCTCGCCCACGTGTTTCAGCCGCGGCGGGCAGTGAACTATCGAACAGACTACGACGCGGGCACAGGCGATTCGACGCACTACCCCTACATTGCTTTCGATGCCGACCGATTCGCGGAGCTCATTCGTTTCGCCGGCTACATCGACTCGCCGGGTCGGTTCCTGGACGTGGGGTGCGGCGTTGGCGAGAAGCCCTTCCTGGCATACGCCTTGGGGGCGTTCACTCAGTGCGACGGCATCGAATTCAACACGGACACCGTGGCCGTAGCCAACTACCTCTTCGGCATGATCAGCAGCAGCTCGCCGTACCCCATTCGGGTCTTTCCGGCGGACGCGTTTGTGTTCGATCGCTACGCAGAGTACGATTTCGTCTATATGTACCGTCCGCTACGAGACCGGTCGATGATGCACGCGCTCTTCCGGACGATCACGAGCAAGATGGCCGTCGGTGCCGTAGTGGTGGACGCGATCAACTCCGAACTCGCGCTGAAGAAGCTGGGGGGGGGCTCGTTCGCCACCTACGATCCCGCCAGCACGGAGCGCGCGAAGTGGACCGTCCCGGTCGAGAATCTCGACGAATTCCTCGCACTCCACGGTCTCTGGCCCGCGGAGGCGTGACGTGAAGCAACTGGCAACGCGCCTCCTCGGGATGGTGGTGGCGCTATGGAGCGTCGCAGCCGCGAGCCAGCCCCCAGACCCATTCTCGTCCCTCGAATCCACTCGATACAGCGTCGATCGATGGCGACTGGAGGACGGCCTACCGCAAACTTCGGTCAACGGGCTCGCCCAGGACGAGCGTGGCTTCATCTGGGTGGCGACGTTCGGGGGCCTCGCGCGCTTCGACGGTCGCACGTTCACGCGCCTCGGCACAAACGGGGGCGATCTCGACGGCCACCGCTTCGCCTGCATCGCCGCCCAAGGCACCTCCATCTGGGCGGGCACCGACCGCGGCCGGGTCTTTCGTTTCGACGACCATGGCCTCTCGCCGCCGGTGGAGGTGCCGCTCGGGACCGCAGGGCGGGGTTCTATCAGGAGCATCCACCTGCTCGGCGCGGGCCCCTCGGGGCCGAAACTGCTGATCGCCGCGGGTGAGGACGGGCTCGTCGAGCTGGACGGCCCCTTAGTTCGCCGACTCGGACCCGAGGACCTCGTCGCAGACCTCGTGGTGCGCGGCGCCGACGGCTGCTTCTGGGTGGCCGCCGTCGACCAGCTGGAGGGCGTGCCAAGCGTGGGGGGCGCTCAGTGTGCACTGCGTCCACAGTCCCTCCTGGAGAGCCCCCCAGTCGGACTGCCTCTCGCGCTCTGGGATGCGCCAGGGGGCGTCAGCCTGGCCACTGACCAAGGCCACTTCAGAGTAGAGCGCGCGCCAGGCCAAGCACCCCGCGTGGTGCGTCTGCCGGCCTCGCCGGGCTACGTGGCCCACTTCACCGACCCCGACGAGCGCTGGGAGGCCGCGCCGGGCGGGATGTTGCTCCGTCGCGACCCCTTGAATGTGGGCGTGCGCTTCCCGGGCGCCGGCACGAGTACGCCTGATGTGCGGAGCGTACTGCGCGACCGCTCAGGCGCCTTGTGGGTGGGAACCGACAGCTTCGGCCTCTTCCGAATCCGAGATACTCGAATTAGCGTGGTCGGCACTTCCTCAGGGCTCGACGTGGGATCGGTTCATCTGGTCCTGCCCATGAACGATGGCGCCATGTTGGCGGCCGGCTATTGCAAGGGGCTGCAGAGAGTACAGTTCGCCAACACGCCCTCTTTCGGGAGGACGGCGCGTGCGCAACGGGTCCCTGGGATCAGGGTCGCTGCTTGCGTGGCGAGCGTGGTGTCAGACACCCGAGACGGCGCCTGGGTGGCCGTGGAGGACCGCCTCTTCCACGTGGCCGTCGCGCCAGGAGCCGGCGCCACAGCGCAGGAGGTGACGCTATCGCGGCCGCTCCCCGGGGCGGTCGAGGCGCTCCTGCCGTTCGCGGGCGGGTTGTGGGTCGGAACCAAGCAAGGCCTCTGTCGCGCAACCGTCGAACCCGATGGCGCCCCCGGACGGCCAGCTCGGCTGGATCTGACCGGCCCGCAGCTCGACCGTGTCTCGGTCACGGCGCTCGCGGAGGACGGCCGGGGTGGTCTCCTGGTGGGCACTCCGCGTGGGCCCTGGCGGCTGCACCACGACGGGACCATCAGCCGCCTCATCTCGGAGTCCAAAGGGCGTCCAGCGGTAGTGCGCGACTTCCTCGTGGTTGATGACGGCGCTTGGGTGGCGACCTACGGGGAGGGCGTCGCTCTGGTGAGTCTGCCCCCACACGGCGCCGGGCAAGCGCGCTGGCTCGACCGGCAGGCCGGCTTCTGTGCCAACGAAGTCTCCCGGTTTGTGCTCGCGGGTGAGCGGCTCTGGATCAACACGAACCAGGGACTCTTCGAGATGACACTGGGCGAGCTGTCTCAAATGCTCGCGCGGCCCTGGTCCTGGTCCGGCTCCGAGCTCCCGCCGCTCCAGCCAGGGTGCCGCGCCCTGGACACGGGCGAGGGGACCGGCGGTGGCCATACGGCCGGCGGCGTCCTGACTGACGGACGCCTCGTCTTCCCGACCATTCTAGGCGTCACCGTCGTCGACCCGAGCCTGCCGCCGCCTGACCGGCCGACGCCGGCGCTCTTTGTGGACCGAGCTACGGTGGACGGGCTGCCGCTCGACCCGGAGGGCGTCACCGAGGTCCCTCCGGGCCGTCGTGACGTTGCCCTGGTCGTCATGTCTCCTCCCGACGACGAGGCCCTCCTGAACGACGCGCCAGTTGTGATGGCCCTGGCACGGAATGGCGAGGTCATCCGCGAACAAGTCGGCGGCTTCGCGTCCACCTACGTGGGCCTGCCGCCTGGAGACTACGAGCTGCGAGCGTGGCGCCTCGGGCCCGCGGGGCCAGGCAGCCCTGTCGCGCTTCGCTTCCGCCTGCAGCCCGCCTTTGGAGAGACGCTGGTCGCTCAGGTAGGCATCCCCGTGACCCTTGGGGCGGCGGTCGTCTTCGCCCTGTGGGGCGTGTTCCGCGTTCTGCGGGGCCGAGGTCGGGCGCTCGAGGCCCAGCTGCGCGAGCGGGAGCGAGCCGACCTCGCGAACCGCGAGCGCGACGACCTCTATCGGTTCTCGTTCCAAGGTTCGCCGGGCCCGCTCTTCCTCTTCGACGACGGCGGCGAGCTCCGCGAGCTCAATCCCGCAGCGCGGCGGCTGGTCCAGTGGTTCTCGGCCGAGATGCCCACGGGCCGCCTGCCCTTCGTCCCAGAGGGCGACCGCACGGCCCTCACCACGTTCCTCCGGGGCGCGAGCGTCGGACCCGCGTCCGGCGAGGTGAGCGTCCTCTCCGGTAATGCGACCCTGCGCGTTCGGCTGGACGCTGCGCCGCTGCGGCTCGGCGGTCGCCCCCACGTGCTCGTAGCCGCCACCGACATCACCGCGGCCCGCGACGCGGAGCGACAGCGCGCGGAGCTCCTGGCACGGAACGCTACCGCGCAGCGGCTGGAGGGGCTCGGGCGTCTGGCGGCGGGTGTAGCGCACGACTTCAACAACGTGCTCGCGGCGCTACAGCTGCAGGTGGCCGAGCTCCGTGCACGCGGGGGGGCGTCCGTCGCTGACCTGGTGGGTGAGATGGACGAGGCGCTGCGCACGGGGGTGGATCTCTCGACGCGTTTCCTGGTCTTCGGGAAGGGCGACGCTCAGCCCGCCACCTTCTTGCTGGACGAGGCCATCGCGGCCACCCGGCCGCTCCTTGGGCGCCTCCTCGGGCCCGGCGTTGAGCTAGTCGTGGAAGCGGGCGCGCCGGGCGTGGCCGTTCACATGCCTAGAGTGCACCTGGACCGGGTGCTGCTGAACCTGGTCGTCAACGCGGGCCACGCCGTAGCGGGCAACGGGCGAGTGTGCGTCCGCACCCAGCCCCAGCCGCCGCGCCCGGGGTCCGTCCAGATCCTGCCCGACCCTGAGGGGGAGGCCGTGACCCTGGAGGTGGAAGACACAGGGGTCGGGATGGCCGCTGAGACGCTGGCCAAGGCGTTCGAGCCGTTCTTCACCACTCGCGAGCCGTCCCAGGGCACCGGGCTGGGTCTGGCGGTGGTCCACGGCATCGCGCTCCGCGCTCGCGCCGGGATCGCGGCGTGGAGTCGACCCGGTGAGGGGACGCGGTTCTCGCTCCGGTTCCCTGCGATCGTTCATCGACCCGCCGTGACCGCCGCGCCGGCCGCTCCCCCTGTGGCCGTCAGCGGGCGCACCGTCTTGATCTGCGACGACACCGCGCCGCTCAGGCGCTCGTTGGCCCGTCTCTTCCGAAACGCAGGCTGGACGGTGCACGAAGCGCCGGATGGGGCAACGGGCCGCGACCTCGCGCTGGCGGAGTCGCTCGACCTCGTGGTCACCGATCAGGTGATGCCGGAACTCTCCGGTGTGGAGTTCATCGAGGCGCTGCGCGCGGCGGGGCGGTCTACGCCGGTGATCCTGATGTCGGGTTACCCGGCCGACGCCCGCGAGCGGCTGGAGGACGCGGGGTGCCAAGGCGTCGAGATCCTCGACAAGCCCACTCCACCGGCGGAGCTCATGTCCGTTGCGGCACGCCTCACGCGCCGAGACGAGTGAGCCGAGGCCGCGCGCCCCTCAGCGTGGGCCCATCGAGGCGCGCGTTCCGGCAGCTCGGCGGCCGATGCACGCCAGGCAGAGGCCAAGGCCGAGCACCCAGAACCCGCTCAGGCTCGACTCGGTCCCCATGGCGCAACCGCCGTCGTCCTTGGCACCCACGGGCTGGGACGGCTCCGCCTCGGCGGGGACAGGGTTTTCCCCGTCCGCCGGGGGCAGCAGGGATCGTCGGAGGCGGACGCCCCGTCGTCGCCGCTAGACGCCGCATCCGGCGAGCCGACCTCGACCTCAGCCGCTTCCACGGTGTCAGACGGAACGGCCACGATGTCCTCGTGGGCCTCCGCGGCCACCGTGGTGGCGTCGGGGGCGTCCGCTGGCGAGTCCACATCGAAGGTGAGCTGGCGTCCGTGCCACCGACGACCTCGGGTGCGGAGCTCACGTCCCCCTGTGACGCGTCGAGCTGCCCGACGGCGGGCCCGTTCGGCACGGGGCCTTCGTCGACCTGCGGCGGGGCGGGCGGGGAGACGAAGATGCCAGTGAGGTCGATGAGGACGTGGGTGCGGGCGCTGGCGGTGAGGCACAGCGCCCCCTCGTCATCCAGTCCCAACCACGCGGCGTTCGCAACGGTCTGAATCTCCCGGAGGTGAGGGTGCTGGTGGACACCGGCACATCACAGGGTCCGAGCGCCATGTACCCGTCCGCGCGCGGCGACGTGACCGTGACCCCCAGGGTGACGCCGGTGGCCAGCTCCGGAAAGCCGGGCGTGTCTCGGAGAGCGAGGCGCAGGGGCACCCCCGCCTCGGCCTTGCCCGTCCACCGCCCCGTAGGGTTGCGGGTGTCCACCATGCGAACGGGGATCGCGGCCTGCCAAGAGAGCCCGCCCGTCGGGGCGAAGGTCCCGAAGACGTCCACGTGGGCAGCGACGACTGCTCTGCGGCAGTGGCGACAACTAGAATGCGCCATCCGAACGGACGTCCGGTTTAGCCAGAGGCTACGGTCGCCGCGCCCGAGGGGCGGGGTGGTCGTCGTTGGCGGTCACGGACAGACAGGTACGGAAGCTCATGGAAGAGGGAGCCCAGCAAGAGATGGCCGTTGCGTGTGTAGTGGAGGTGCACGCGGTCGAGGCCCGTATCCAAGACGCGCGCATGGGCGTTGCACAGAGGCTCGAAGCGACCCGCGGCAGCCGTTGAGACCAGGAAGCCCGCGGTATCGGCATGGACGGCGACGATACCAGGCTCGGTGGGATGCAGCGCCAGGACGCGCACGGTGGGTGGCGTGTGGGCGAACGCGGCAACCGCGGTCGCCAGCGCGACCCCCACGGCCACGCCCGCCGGTGGTGCAGGTAGAAGTCGGGCCCACCCGGCCAGGGGTAGCGGCAGCGGCTCTGGAGCCTGCGGGCGCGCGGCGTGTCGGCGAGACAGGAGCCGTGGCACCTGAGTCGGGACGCTCTCCCAAGCACCGCGGTCCCGTCGCAAGCACCATGCCGTGGGGCGCATCACTGCGCGGTCGGAGGGGGCCCCGCCAGGATCCATGCGCGAAAGGTCTCGATCTCTCTCGGGCTGAGCTGCCCGACCTCGGGCATTCGTGTTCCGAAGTCGTAGGACCCACGCACGCCGACCGCACAGCTGTCTGGGGCGGGCACCCAGCTCGAGTCCGGGTCGAAGCGCAGCCGTCCATCGGGGTCGGTTTGCCCGGTGAGCTTCACCATGAGCCAGCTTCGCTCGGGCTCACCGGGCGCCACCAGCGGTAGGGTGTCGTACTCGCAGGATTGAACGTCAGCCATGGCCTCCCAGAGCGTGTCCGACTCGAGGAGCCTCTCGAAGTCGAGGCTGCGCGCCGTGGGATTGGGGCCATGGCACGGGGCTGCGCCTGAGCCACAGCTGCCTCTGACGATCTCGCGCACCTCGGCGTTCAACGACGCAAAGTCGCGCGTCGTCTCCGCACTGCCGCAGCCGAGCCAGGCGAGAGTGGCCGCGGCGGCCCTGTGGAGCGGGATCAAAACGCGATGGGAAATTGTGTGGTGTCAAAGAGGGGGGCCGGAGTCTCCCGACTCACGATGACGGTCCCGAGGGGCGGGGTGGGGGCATACTCGACGGCCGCGGGCATCGAGTACACGCTCATGACCGCGCACATCTCGTTGTAGACACCCAGCCCGTACTCGATGCGCTGCTCGGTGGGATTGCTGTAGTGGCAGGTAAACTGCAGCCCGTCGCCCATCTTCAGCGCGATCGGCTCGGCCAGGAAGTCAAGGAGGGGGCTGTCCCAGTCGGTGCTGACGTAGACGGGGTCCGGATCGACGATGCCGCTCCGCACCAGCTTTATCTCGAAGCGCTGCAGGTATTGATGAGCGTGGGACGCCAACATCACCAAGTCCAGGTCGTGTGGCACGGTGCACGAGGCCGTAATGGAGACGTCGCTCTTGGGCGGGATCTCCACGTCCTGATTGAGGCAGTTCAGGCCGTTGACCAGGTGAGGCGTCTCCGAGGCGGCTCGCAGATACAGGTTGAAGCGTCCGTGCATGCGGAGCGGCTCGTCCGTGAAGTTGAGCACGTGATGGCTCGTGATGAGGTGTCCGTTCGCTGGCATCAGGCGTCCGTAGCCCTCGCGAAGACCCTTACCCAGGATGACGCCCTCGCCCGCACCGAAGAGAATCTTCCCATCGGAGTGCACGAAGCCCTCTCGGTCACCGATGGGCTCCCAGGGGTCCTCGCCGTTGCAGGGCACGGGCCCGTCCGCCTCGAGCGGGGCGGTGGAGTACCCCATGAAGAAGTGGTGGGTGAACATCGGCAGATCCGAGTCCCAGCCCCGCAGGGCGATGTCGCGCCCCTTCCACGCATCCAGGATCGGGATCCGGACGCAGTAGATGCCCTCGTCGCGCGGTGCGACTGTGAATTCTCCTTCGTCAACCAAGAAGCCCTCGCCCTCGGCGAGCTGCGGCCAAGCCTGGCCGGTGTCGAGTGGCGCCCCGGCCCCCGACGGCTCTACGTCACTCTCGCACCCCGCCAGAACGGCCCAGAGCACGATGGCGGGAAGGTATCTCTTCGATAGCGTACCCGTGTGATGCAAGGGGACGGACAGCTCCGCCGCCCGTGGGGCCGGGAGTCGCCCCGCAGAAGAAAACCGCTGCAGGTTCAAGCGCTGGCCTCCTGAACGTCAAGCCGTTGGTTCGGCGTCGTTAGGGTAGCCCAGTCCCGGTTTCCCTGTCACTTCGAGCCGGGCTTGTACATCCGGGTCAGCCGACGCTTTCGGCACCCTGTAGAGCACCGGCGTGCTGCGGATAGGTGAGGTGCCACGAATCACTCGTGCAGGGTAGCTGGCGCCGTGAGGCGGGTCCAGCCGCCGGTTGAGGGGCTCGAAGTGGTCTGGGGCGCCCTCGGTCGTGGTGCTTCGGGGTGTCGGTCCTGCGCCGCCACGCCGGTCCGGGGCGTTTCTGAGGCTTCCGGGAAGCGATGCGGCGGAGCGTTTGGGCGTCTCGGGCAAGGCGGTGCAATGCCGCGGCGTGCGGAACGTCAGGACGGGGCGTCGGCTCGCGGTGCGCGTCGCTGGGTCTTGCGGCGGGGCGCCCGGTTCTGGGTCTGATCCGTTCGACCTGCTCTCCGTGGCGGGCCACGCGGGGCCCGGTGCGGGGCGAGGTGCCGCGAGGCGATGAGCGCGGCCGCGATGGCCTCGGCGTGCATTCGATTGCGACGGTTCCTCGGCTCCACGTCCGCTTCAGGTCGACCACGACGTTCCCGTTCCCGCGGAGGTCGAGGCGGGAGAGCGGCAGCGGGGCCCGCGCGAGGTAGCGCAGCAGTCGTTCGAGCGGGTCTCGGGCGTGGGCCGGGATGGCGACGCCAGCGTGCACGTCGAGTCCCTGTGCCGAGCAGGCGCCGGGCGGGCTCTTGGCCCGGGAGGGGGCGCGGCCGCCGCTCTGGTGCGAGAGGCGGGTCTCGAGGGACGGCTTTGCCGTGGCGAGACGCGCTACACACCGTGACGCAGAGGTCCGGGCAGCCGTCGCCGTCGGTGTCCGTGGGCTTGCCGGGCGCCGGACAGACGAAGGCCGGACAGCAATCGCCCCCAGCGCACGGTACGCACTCGCTGATGTGGGCGATGGCGAGGCCCTTGGCGGTGGCCTCGCAGCGGCTCGCGGCGGTGGTGCCGGCGCACGTGCAGTCGGGGCCGTCGGCGGCCGGGCAGCCGAGGCACGAGCCGCCGCTGCCGCAAGACTCTGCCGGCTAACAGTATTGGCCGGCGCCGCAGAGCCCTTCGGGGCAGGGGCACGGGGACCGTGTCAGAGACACTCCCCGAGTTCGCACTTGCCGCTACAGCACTCGTCCGCCGTAAAACAGCCGTTCCCTGCGTTCTGGCACCAGTCTGGCGCCTGGCAGCCCGCGGCCGTACAACGGCCGCTGCAACACTCCTCCTCCCAGTCGCACACTTCATCGGACTCCAAGCACCAGTCCAGGGGCTTGCAGCCCCGGGTCGTACACCAGCCCGAGCAGCACTCCGTGGAGGTGTTCTTCTCGCTCGGCTCGCCGCACCCCGTATCGTCCGGCTCGCATTGTGGGCCGCCATCCGAAGACCCGTCAGCGGCGTCAGTTGCGTCGGTCGACCCATCCGCGGAGCCGTCAGCCGCGTCCCCGGAGCCGTCAGCTGGGGGGGCGGCTCCGATGAAACAGAATGTGCTCGAGTAGACCTTTCCCGTGTCTTCGCAGGCAAGGCTACAGGCCAGCCAGGCCGTCGCGCAGACGATATTGCAGTCTCCCGAGTCGACCTTCGTGCCTCCGCAATCACAAGAGACCCGACACTCGTCGTTGCTGCTGCAGATACGGCCGCCGGGGTCGGTCTTGTCGCAGGCGGCGCCATCGGTCTCGTCCGTTCCGTCGGCGCTGTCGGCCCCGTCCGAGCCGCCGTCGGCCCCGTCCGTCCCGTCGCTTGTGCCCGTCTTGGCGACGCAAGTCCCCGGCTTGGTCTCCGCATCCACGCCGTCGGCCGCGTCACCGGGCACATCGGCGCCATCGTCGGCCGCCCCCGTGTCGTCGGCGTCCGCAGCGTCCGCCGTGGACCCGTCGCCCCCGTCAGCCGCGTCGTTGGCGTCCCTGCCGGCGATACACTCGACCATACACGTGTCCATGCAGGCTTGTTCGTACGGCACCCCGCACGAGCCCGTGCACTCACCCGTGCACGCACGCCGGTCCTTCCCCCCGGCCGAGGACGGGAGCTGGCAGCGCTGGTCCTGTCCGCAATCGGCCGTCGTCGCACACTTCGCCGTGCCCGCCGTCCCATCCGAACCGGGTGAGCTGTCCGCGCCGGCGCTGCCGTCACCGGAATCTCCTGACCCGTCACCCGTCTTGCTGCCACACGCGGGCACCGCCAGCGCGAAGGCGGTCATCGCCACCGCAGCCACAAACCGTCCGCCCACGCTCTTCATCGCCGCCTCCAAGTCCGTTGTGCCGATCCCGCACCGTGTCGAACGGACGGTACATCGGGCCTTGCCGGTGGGCAACGCGCTCGCCGAGCGAGCCGAGCGAACCGGGCGAACCGGGCGAAACGAGTTCCCGAGGATGTGAGCCAGTCCGGAGGAGTGGCCTGACCTGAGCGCCGACAGACTTCGGCCGAGGCGCGGAGTCTGCCGGAGGCGGGGCGCCCAACCCCGGTGGGAGGTCGGTACGATTGCCACGCTCACCGAGTGCAACCTCCTGGACACCATCGTGCCGCCGTTCCACGCGGAGTCGCGGCGACGTGTGGCGCGATCTGGCCCCACGCGGAAGAGTACAAGTCCTGGACTTCACCCGACCGGCAGGTTTCGCGGCCTTCGCCCGTGCCCTCGACAGGGGGCCTATGCCGGGCCGCGCCCGGCCGCCCAGACCGCTCGCGGCGTTACTCTGGCTGGGTCGAGGAGCGCCTCTTCTTCGTACCGTGAACAGCGCCCGTTACTGCTTGCAACACATGGCGCAGCTGTTGTCGACGCGATTCATCCCGTTGTCGACGTTGCCGCTGGTCTCCCGGTGCCGCATGAGGCGGGCGTTGTAGGCGGACGCCCACGTGTAGGTGGTGTCACCTGTATCGACGCAGAGCGTACGCCCGCAGTCGCTGTTGCCAGCGTGGGCTTCCACGCCTCCGGAGCGGCCACCGTACACCTTGGTGTAGCCGGTGGGGCACGTAGAGCTGCTGAGGTTGACGAAGCAGCCGCCCTGGCAGCAGACCGAGCATCTCGAGAGCACCTTCGACATTCCGTCGCCCTGCGCGTCGCCATACATGAGCCGGTTCGCGTAACCGCTAGTCCAGGTGGTGAGTGCCGTCGAAGACTTGCCCAGCGGATCCTGCACCTGGTGGCGGCAGTCGGAGACGGACGTGGCGGTGGCGCTGGAGCTTCCGCTGGAGCCGGGCGCGTCGTTGCGGGGCGTCGACGACCTCAAAGCCCTCGGCGGGAAGGAGATTGTGAGTAGGGAGCGTGACACCCCTACTGACACTCCAGCTTCCCCACCTTCGCGCCGAAGACCTTGCACTCCCCGGACTTGCAGCGGTGCCCGACGCCCACGTCCCCGGCCTTGCCGCACTCCTCGCCCTTGTCGAGCTTTCGCAGGCAGCGGTTCTTGTGCAAGTCCGCTCCGGCATCGCACCACTGGCTGGACTTGCAGTCGCTGTCCTTCTTGCACACGCACTCGCCCTTGACGCCCGGGGTGCTGCTGCAGTGGCCCTTGCGGCACGCGTCGTCGAAGTAGCACGTGTCGCCCATCTCGACGGAGTCGGGGGTGTAGCAGCGCGTGAGCTTGCACTTGCCGGACTTACACGCGCGGCCGCCGTCGTCGACCGTGCACAGCTCGTCGTCGTCTCGCTTCCGCTCGCAAGCGTTCACCTTGACGTCCGCACCCATGTTGCAGAACTGGTCCTTCTCGCAGTCCTTGTCCTCATTGCAGACGCATCGCGCCTTACCCCCGGCCGGCGCGGCGCATTTCCCGGACGCGCATTCGTCTCCGTCCTTGCACGATGTTCCCAGGGACTTCGTGGGGTTGACGCTCGACTCCGGCTCCATCTCGGCGTCGGGAGGATAGGCGCGCTCCCACATATCCAGAAAGGTCTCGGCCGAGTTCAACAGCTCCTCGGCGCCGGGGGTCTTCAGGTCAGTCAGGTCGTTCGCGAGGTCCGGCAACAGCCCGATGTGGGCGAGACCGTGGTCGTAGTAGTTACGCTTGGCGACCGTCTCCAGCTTGCGCACCCGATCCTTGTCCTCATCGGGCTGGCACACGTCACTGCGCCAGCGTTCGTCTACTTTGTCGCTGCCTGCCCAACACGCGCCGGTCTCGCATTTCCCGAACCGCGGTCCCAGCTGGGAAACCCCCGTGTTGAAGTCCGTACCGAACGCGATCGCAATCTTGTTGTCGAACGCGTATTGGACCTGCTGGGCGAAGCTGCGCGCCGAACCCGGGCAAGTGTTGGGTACTTCGGCGCCGTTGGGAGGGTTCTTGACATCAATCGAAGCCGTCCGGAGCCCAACCACCACACGATGCTTCTTGTACGCGGCGATGAGTTCGTCCGGGATGACGAACTCCTGCTCGCGATTGCCCGCACAACGCCGCTCCTTCCCTTTTCCCTCTGAGCACTTCTCTTCGGGATCGCACCGCTTCAGGAGTCGCTCGAACTTCGCGTGAGAGTCGTAGAGACCGTAGCCGCCGTCCGGGTACTTGGATGTGACATGGCTGAAGAGCTCCTTTCGTGCCCTGAGGCTCATGTGGGCCAGATCGATGGGCATGCTCCGATCGATCATCTCGTTGACGAGGGCCTTTCCCTCTGGCGTCAGGTCCTCCCTGTTGTGGCAGTCGTCGTCGACCTCGAACGCAGCGCTGTCCTTGTCACTCAGTTCCGTCAACGGCCAGTGGAAGCGCTGAAGGTCCTCCATGTCGTTGCGGTGGAGCGCGGCGCCCGCAAAGATGCTGTTGGACTCGTGGACCATCTGCAGGGTGGAGAGGCCGAGCGCCTGGTACTGGTCGAGCTGATCGCGCCAGCCGTTCGTGTACGTGCCATTGGCGCCGACCAGCGGCTTGTCTGTCTCGAGCGAGATGACCACTGCCAGATCATCGTCCTCGATGATTCGGCGCGCGTGCCAGGGATGCGATGCGACCCGATACCAGGAGTGCTCGGCCTGCAGCTTGTGAATCGCCGCGAACTGCCTCCGAATCGACTCGTCGTCTCCGCACCCCCAGGCGCCCGAGGCCCATTTGCCCTCGACCGAGTTCCCGCCTTTGAGGAGCGGCACATTTCCGAACGGGTCCAGAATCGACATCAGCGCGCAAAGGAAGTCGTTGTGGACGATCGACACGACCACTAGCTTCAGCCCGCGCTTCCGGGCGTGGTTCAGCCAGTCGATGTACACCTGCTGATGCGACCGGTCGGCGTGGTGGGGCCAGTCCTCGTAGCCCGGGTGCCCGCCTTCGCCGTCCACGCTGAAGTATCCCTCGTCAGTCGTTTGGGGCTTGAACAATCGCGCGACCACGTTGGCATCGATCGCGAAGTTGAGCTTCTTCAGCTCCTTGACGAAGTCATCCCAGCTCTCGATCCCTTGCGCCGACGGCGAGGTCACGACCTCCTTGGCAAGCGCTACGTCCGGCGCTCCCGCGTGTTGCCCCCAGTAAAGCCGCCCGCCGAACGCCAGGTTCGCGAATTGATGGACGTGGAGGTCCGCTATGTACGGGCCCTTCTTCGGGTCGAGGGGACCGCTCGGCTGGCGATTCGGGCGGTTCCAGAGCCGGGCCCGATACTCGAAAGCGTCGCTGGTGGCTGGGGTGTCTACCACGACCGCGAGCATGCGGTTGTCGGACGTCTTGACCCGCAGACGCCGTGCGGCGCCTTCGTTCCCTGTTCCGGCGGGGAAGCGGCTCCTGTGGCTGGCGACCAGGCGCCCCTGATAGTCGAGCTCGCACACGGTCACGACCCCTTCGGCCTTTCCGCCCTCCTTGATCACCTCCACGGTCGCCGTCGCGTATGCCATGGCGGCGCCCAGGAAGATCCGCTTGAAGCCGACCTGGATCGTGCCCTCCTCCCAGTCTTCGCTGAGACCCCTGGGGCCCCACTTCTTCCACTCTGCGACGTCCAGGTCCTTGAGCCCCGTGTCCAACACGTTCTTGATGAACATCGAAGCCATCTTTGCGACCCCGATCGCTGCGCAGCCGGCGAGCTCCGCCGGCTTGGCCTTGACGCTGTCGCGGCGGCACAGCGCCTTGTCGGCGCCGTCGCGGAGACTCTTCCACAGAGTCTCCCGCTCACGCACGGTCGCCTTCGCGACCTCAGCGCAGAGCTCCTCTTTCGAGAGCTCGGCCCGCGCCGCCGGGATGCCCGCGAGCAGCCCCGCGCAGAGGACGGCGAGCGCCACTCTCAGCTCGGATCCCCGTCCTCGCGCAGACCCTCCGCGCCTCCCCATGAACAGACACGTCACATTCATATTCACCCTCCCGGTTCTCTGGCGCATGGATACCACCGCTACGCCCACCGAGCAACGGGCTAACCGGTAGTGGCCAGCTTGTATTGGAGCGAGGGCTTGGCGGCGAGCAAGGCCGAGATGAGCTCCTCGTCGCTTCCCGAAACGATCAGCCGAGGGCGCGGGGGATGATGACGTTGTCCTCGAGGTGGATATGTGGCGCCGCAGGTCGGTCTCGAACTGTGCGAGCCCGCTGTAGAGCGCGTGACCGGTCGTGCCGTCCGGCGGCGTGAAGTGGTCGGTCAGCCCGCGAAGGCGAGCGACGTCCGCGTCACTGAGCTTCGGTCACTGGCAGACCAGCTTGCCGAGCGGGGCTCCATACACCTTGCACTCGCCCGATTTGCAGCGGTGGCCGACGCCCGCGTCGCCCGGCACCCCGCAGACCTCGCCCTTGGCCTTCTTCGCGCGGCAACGGTTCTCGTGCAGGTCGAGGCCAGCGTCGCACCAGTACCCGGGCTTGCAGTCGTCGTCCTTCTTGCAAACACACACCTTGTTCGAGTTGCACTTGCCTTGCTTGCACTCGAGGTCGATGCGGCAGGGGTCTCCGATGTCCGCAGAGTCCGGAGTGTAGCAGATCCCCGACACCTGGCCGTCCTCGGGCCGCCACTGCGAGCACACGTGCAGGCACTGATGTGCCGCGGTGCACGCCTTGCCGTCCTCGAGCTTGCGGCGGCACTTGTTGTTGCCTACGCCGGCCGCTCCGGTGTCGCAGTACCACTGCGTGGTCGGACCGCAGTCCGAGTGCACCTCGCACTCGTCCTTGGCCGAGGAGAAGATGTCCCCGGTCTTGGTCTCCTCGCGGGAGACGGCGAGCGCGAGGCACGCCTCGTAGCGGTCCCTCGCTGAGCGCCCCGAGCTCGTGACCGGGCGTTCCTGGTGGAACTTCGCCATGGCCAGCAGCCCCTTCACCTGGTCGTCCGTCGAGTCGTTGCGCAGCCCCGCGAGCCACTGCCGGACTTCCGTGTCAGAACCGCAACCGCTGCACGGCCAATCCACCCCCGACGTTGGGCTGGTGGGTGCGACGTTGAGCAGCGCCAGGTGCAGATCGAGCAGCGCCCGGTTCGCATAGCTCGCGAATGTGGGAGGCCCCGGCAGCAGAGCCACCTTGTACTGTTCGATGTCGACCTCGATGTCGAGGGCGTCACAAAGCCCCTTGCCTGTCACCCGCCGGAGCGGCGCCTCGATCGCGGTGCCGGACAAGCCGAGCCCGCGGTACTCGATCGGCCAGTCGACCGTGCTGCCTATGTTCAGCTCGGTCCACTGGACGTGATCGGTCGCTTGCTGCTCCTTCTTCTTGCCCGCCTCGACGCCGAAATGCCCAATCCACTGTCCGGCGTGCGAGTGGGCAGAGACGTAAAGCTCCGCTGGCCCGCCGTCGATCCAGCCGAACACGTGCTGCTTCGCCTCCTTGCCCAGGTCGGCGTAGGGGTGGTGCCCGAAGAGAACCACCGGCGCGGTGCCGCCGCCATCCTTGAACCAGTCGTCGACGCGAGCCACCTGCTGCTCGAGCAGGGCGCCCTCCATGCCCGCGGCGACGGCCTTGCTCGTCGGAAGCGGCAGGAACGCCGGGGGTTTCTCGTAGGCAGCCGTGTCGAGGAGGATGCCGGTGATCCGTGCGTTGGGAGGTCCGAAGCGCACGCGCTGGACGACCCACGAGCGCCAGGGGGCGGAGTGATCGACCGACCAGGCGATCGCGGCCAGGAACCCGCCGTCCTCCTTGCATGCGAAGCTCCCCACCAGTGAGTCGGCGTCCGCGAGGCCGTCCGCTACCGGCGCACAGGTGAAGCCCGGGCGGCTGGCGAGTTTCCGGACGTTCTTGACGTACGCTTGGACCAGCTCTCCCTTGTCCATGGGGGCCCCGTCGTTCTTGCAGCCCTTCTTCCAGGCTGCGAGTTCGAGGCCGAGGTTGCTTCCGAGATCGGCCGCGCCCTCGCGCAAGTGAGCGTTCCCGAAAAAGAAACCGTCGTGGTTGCCAGGCGTGAAGACCCAATGGCGTCCACTCGCGTTCATGACGTCGACGAAACGGCGGAACTCGCCGGTGCACGAGACGTCGGCGGCGTCGCCGAGATGCAGGATCGGCGTGCCCGGGAACCGGTCGGCGCTGTCCTTCAGCACGTGCTCGAGCAGCGACAGCGAGAGGAAGTCCAGCGCGGGCGGGCGGACGGCCACGCGCGTTGCGAAGTCCGCCGGAGACGTCTCCATGAGGGGTACCATCTCACCGTAGGGATTGTGCACCTGTGTGTCCGACAGGATGGTCGCGCTCGCATGGAACTCCTTCGAGCTCTGGTCTGCCCGGCTCACCCGGTATTCGGCCGCCTGGGCCGCCGTGGACAGGGCCGTGCCGAACAACATCGCCAGAGCCGGCGCGCAACCGAACCCCGCGCCCAGGAACGTCTTCTCGCGCATGGCAGCCCCCATCGTTCGAGAGCGGCCCCGTCAGAGCGCGGGGCCGTGGATTGCAGGCGCCGGAGGCGCGTTCGCTTCCGGCGCGGGAACGCTTTACTGGCAGACCAGCTTGCCAGCAGGGGCACCATGCACCTTGCACTCCCCTGACTTGCAGCGGTGACCGACTCCGACGGCCCCCACCGCGCCGCAGACCTCTCCCTTGTCGAGCTTGGCCCGGCACTGGTTCGACTTGTTGTCGAGCCCCGCGTCACACCACTCGTTCGCCTTGCAGTCGCTGTCCTTCTTGCATTGGTCACCACCGCTGCCACCTGCCGGGCCGCCGGTGACCTCGGCTAGCGTTGCAGTGATGCACCGCTCCAACATCACCCGCTCGACCAGAGAGTCCACGCAGGCCTTGCCAGCCTTCTTGACCGCGGTGAGGAAGTCGGCGCGGGCTTCCGTGCACTGCTTCTTCTCCTTCTTCGCGCAGCGCGTCCGGCAATCCTGCCGCGCTTCGCGGCAGTCGGCCTTCTCCTGCTGGCGCTCCTCGATGCAGGTCTGCCGGCACGCGAGCGCCTTCAGCGGACCCTTGCCCTTGCACTCGGCCTTGCAGTGCTTGTAGTCGGCGGCGACGTCCGAGAAGCACTCCTTGCGGTCCTTCCGGCAGTCGACGTTGCACTCCTTGTAGTCGTCGCACTGCTTGACCATCTCGTCGTAGGCGTCCCAGACCTTGTCGGCGACGAACTTCCCTTTCCCGCCGCACTCCTCGGCGATCTCCTCGATCACGTCCTGGCAGAGCTCCTTCGCACCCGGCGGTCCGCCCGCCACCGCGACCCGAGCGAGCCCGCAGACCATCACGACACTCATGAAAACAGACTTCTTCACAGCACTCTCCTTCCCTGGTTGACACTCGAGACCCTCGGGCTCACTGACACACCAGCTTGCCTGCGGGGGCCCCGTAGAGCTTGCACTTGCCGGATCGGCACCGGTGCCCGACACCGGCGTCGCCGACCGCGCCGCAGACGTCGCCCTTGTCGAGCTTCGCGCGGCACTTGTTCTCGTGCAGATCCAGGCCGGCATCGCACCACTGCCCGTCCGCACAGTCTCCGTCGTCACGGCAGACACAGACTTTGTTCGAGTTGCACTTGCCGGCCTTGCACTCGGGGTCGATCCGGCACGACTGGCCGATCCCTCGCGAGCGCGGCTCGTAGCAGATCGGTGTCACCTGGCCGTCCCCGGTGTGGAGACCGGAGCAATCGCCGGATCGACACTGCCCTCCTCGGGAGCAGACGCTCCCGTTCGCGAGCTTGTTGCGGCAGTTGTTCGTGCCGATGTCGGCGACGCCCTCGTGGCAGTACTCGTCCTTGTCGCAGTGTGCATCCTGGTCGCAGACGCACTGGCCCTCCACCGCCCCCCACAGGACCGCGCTGCAGCGGCCGCGCTTGCACTCTCCGTGGACGTCGCAGGGCTGGCCCATGCGCCGTGAGTTCGGCGTGTAGCACTTCACGTCGCAGGCTCCCGAGAGACACTGCTTCCAGTTCGTGCAGAGCTGCCCGTTCGAGCGCGATTGCTGCTCCACGATGGGCACACGGGCGCGCAGGTCGTCGGGCAGCTCCCTGAAGATCCGGGCGAGGTACTTGTCGAGCGCGTGGTGAAGCGCGTTCGGGACCTCGTCCGGTTCGTCGACCCAGAGAGCCGGGTCCTTGTTCTGGCGGAGGACATTCACGTGATCATGGGCGGCGTACTGGATGAGGGGCGCCGGCTTCAGCGCCTGCCCGGCGAACACCGGCAGCCGGGGCACCGGATCGGCGGCGTTGACCCAACGTTGCAGGCGCTCGCCCAGCTTGCCCAGCTCCCTCTCGACGGGGCTGTTGCCGATCCGGGGGGCCGCGAAGGTGACCACGCCCTGGATCTCTAGGCCACGGCGCTGCAGCAGGAGGCTCGACATGAGCGCGAGCGCGCCGCCGAGGCTGTGTCCTGTCAACCAGACCTTCCGCCCTGACGCGACCTCAACTTCGAGTGTGCTCACCAGCCTCACCAGGACCGTCCTCGCCGACTGGTGGAAGCCGGAATGGACGAGGCCCACGTCGCCGAGCTCGTCGAACCAGATGCGAGCGTCCGTCGTCACCCAGTCCTTGAAGGCGCTGAACGGCGCAGCGGGTGACGTCTCGCTGCCGCGGAAGGCGACTATGACCGCCTCCTCCGTGCGCGCGACGAGGACCTGCGTGTCGGTCGTGTCGGTCACTTCCTCGATGCAACGGACATAGTCCAGGCCGAGGTCGGCGAGCTTGTCGGCCAGGTTGTCCCGATGCGACTTCGAGCGACAGGACGAATACGCGTAATCGCTCGCGAGCCCGAGCAGGTAGGCGTTGGCCCACGAGTGCCCGTCCTGCGCCGGCTTGAAGTCGTCGAAGCCCTCCGCTCCGGCCGGTACCGCCGCAAAGGCCGCGAGCGCGGCGCAGCCGAGCCCGAACGCCCGTTGGAACGATGAGGTCGCCCCGGGCAGGGTGGAGGAATTCACGGTCGCGAAACTCCTGTCGTCCTATGGATCATCCTGGTCCCTCCTGCCCCCCGACTTCGGCTGGTCTCCCGCCTCGGGCGAAGGGCGGAGTCGTCGAAGCTGCGTGGTTAACGCCGGAGCGCCGGCAGCGGAGAACCTGATTTCGTCAGGGCATGAGAGCCACGCTGAGGTGGAGCGTCGGCTCTACACGGCGGGTATGAGCCTCCTGCTCGAGCTGTTCCAAAGCCACTGACGCTCCGCGGTCTCTAGGAGCCGTGTTCGCCCGTGGTCGGTGAGGATGTTCACGAGCGCACGCACCGTCGAAGCGAGACGAGTCGATCCTTGATGACGGTCTTCGGTGATGTGGATGTCGTACGGCCTGCGTTCGGCGCGCGTGGCCGGGATGTTCGGCATCCCACCGATGCCTCGCTGAATCTCCCGGCATCGTCGTACTCGCTGGAACTCCAGCGCCGTATCGCCTCGCTCCCCCGCCTCAGAAACGCCCCGGACCGGCGTGGCGGCGCAAGACCGACACCCCGAAGCACCACGACCGAGGGCGCTCGAGACCACTTCGAGCCCCTCCACCGGCGGCTGGACCCGCCTCACGGCGCCAGCTACCCTGCTCGAGTGATTCGTGGCACCTATCCGCCCGCGGCAGAACGGTAACGTGTCGCTCGCCGGAGTCTCGCTCGAGGGCGCCACGACCTCACTGACACGAGTCACCGAGGGAGCGCATGAGCGCCTCGATCGTCATCGCCATTACGCTGGGCTGGTTCTCTGTCACCGTTGGCCCGTCACCGTGGGAGGTCGTATTCGCTGGCAGCGGTTCCGTACCCGCTCTCCCGCTGGCGCTCTCACGACCCGATGGGAACGCCAAGCCGATCGCGCTGGGCATGCCGCCCGACGCGCTGCGGATGCAGCTTCCCGTCGATTTCGACCGCGTGGACTTCATCACGAGCCCCCGGGTCCCGGGCTTGGGGCTCCTACCGGAGTTTGCCCACGGGGCGCTGTCTGCATTCACATTCCGGGCGGAGGGCCCATCACCCGAGGCTTTCTTCGCCTCGATCTGGGGGCCGCCTTGGCGACTCGACGTTCGGCCCGACCTGACGCGCTCGGCGTTCGTGGACCCGGCGTCCGGAGCGCGTGCGTGGCTTCAGTGGACCCGGATCGGGCCAGCCGAGAGCGCCATGCTCACCCTCGAGCGGGTGACCATGCCGGCGGCGCTAGTCGTACGGGGCTGTCGGCTCTCCTTCGAGCGCAGGGAGGGCGATCTCGGGCTCTCGCGCACCCGGCTCCGCCGTCGATTCCCGGGCGCTGAGCACGTGGCCGAGCTGGGGGAGCTCGAGGTCGAGCCGGGCTTCACCGTCGCGTCGGCGCGCATTCCCCTCTCCGTCACTTACCGCGTCGACTGCGTGGACAGCTGTCCTTCCCGGCGTCCCCACGGCGCCGCGAGCATCCGCTTGCAGGTCCCGGTCGACGAGGAGGACATCGTCACCCGCGCCATGCGCAGCGCGTTCGAGACCCATTGCGGGCCCGGAGAGCCCATGCTCGACGGGTATTCGGGCAGCATCTACGCGAGCAGCGAAACGCCTAATCGACGAGTGGTCGTGCGAACCCCGAGCTCGCGTGAAGATCTCCGCGTCGTGGTGGTCCGCGTGGAGCCACGCACCACCTATGCGGCGCTCATCGACCCGAAGGGGCCCTGGCGGCTCGCTACGCTGCTCGGCGCCGGACCGACCGCCCTCGTCGACCGCCACACCGCATGGGTCGACGGTGACGACGATTTGCTGCTGCCCGCCCCGGATTGCCCCATCGGCCGCTCGCCAGTGGAGGTGGAGCGCACCGAACGCGGTCGAATCGTCCGCGTCGCGGTCTCACTCGTGCATGCGGGTGATCCCACCTGTCGCGGGCGTGCGGTCGCGGCCCTGCGCGACAGGTTCGGAGAGCCGCACTTCGAGACCGTCGATGGGCTCGGCGCGCTCCCAACAGACGAGGAGGACTTCCTCGCCGCCACCACTCCGGTCTGGCGGCCGCGCCCGGACGTCATCGTCGAACAGAACGACCGGTTGGAGCGGTACGTCGTCCACTTCACCGCCCGCAAGCGCTGAGCCCCTGACTCGAGTCCCGCGCCCCGCTTGGACGCACCTCGAATCCGGTTGCCGCACTAACTGCCGCTAGCCCCGAGGCGCCAGAAGCCCGACCACCGCCGTCCCCATGTCGGTCGTGCTGCACGGGCACGCCGCGCTATTACCCGCCAGGTTTGGGACATCCGTCGATCGGCCAAATGAGCGCGTCGGGGAGGTCCCAGAGCTGGCCGGCGTACGCAGCGGTCGAGTCGATATGGCATCGAAGGCACTTGTTGACGACGACGCCGTTGCTACTCTCGCCAATCGCTTCGAGAAACGTCCTGGCGGCCGCCAGAGCGCGCTCGTCCTCGGTCTTGGGGACATCACGAATGTCTGCGCGATCGGTGCGAAGGAACACGTCGAAATGGATGCGACGGCCGTCTGCGTAGGTGTCGTAGACAGCGACTCTCGCCGGGCCACCCTGATAAATTGCCAATTTATTCATAACCGCTCCTGCGGGGGGAATGGTGCTGCACTCGCTCGCATATGGCCACTGCTTTGTGCCGCCCTTGAGCGACCCGTCGCGCGCTGATGGAGGCCTCCCAGCACGCCGCGGGCGCTCGTCGAGTCCGCATGCTGCCACGGGCGCGGCTCGGAACGCATGCGGAGAACAACGGTGAACAAGGGTGAGTCGTCGCCCGCAGCGCGATGGGGCGACGGTCCGGGGTGCGGTGCCGGGGCCATGTCCGCAGCGCCCGCCCAGGGGCCGAGAAATTCATGCTGGAGCCGGGGCAGCAGAGCCTCCCGGGCACGGTTCATCTCCGCGCTCCCGCGCGTCGGTGGATTGCGGCGAGTTTGAGGGCCGATGCCAGGCCCTTGGTACGGCACAATGCCGAGCGACCTTCGCTTGCACCCAGCTCGGGCTCTTCTGCGACTCGGTTCACGGCGTTTGCGTGTGGAGAGCGCGCCCCGCGCCGTGATGGCCGTGCACCCGTAGAGCAGCTCCCTGCGGTGGCCGCGCGCCAGCAGCTCGGCGGCCCACACGCGCCAGACAGAGGCCAAGGCCGAGCACCCAGAACCCGCTCAGGCTCGACTGGCGCCCCACGGTGCAACCGCCGTCGTCCTTGGCGCCCACGGGCTGGGACGGCTCCGCCGCGGCGGGGACAAGGTCTTCCCCGTCCGCAGGGGGCACCAGGGGATCGTCGGACGTGGACGCCCCGTCGTCGCCGCTAGTCCCCGTATCCAACGAGCCGACCTCGTTCTCAGCCGCTTCCACGGTGTCACCCGGACCGGCAACGACGTCCTCGTGGGCCTCCGCAGCCACCGCGGTGGCGTCGGGGGCGTCCGCTGGCGAGTCCACATCGACGGGTGAGCTGGCGTCCCCGCCACCGACGACCTCGGGTGCGGAGCTCACGTCCCCCTGTGACGCGTCGGGCTGCCCGACGTCGGGCCCGGTCGGTACGGGGCCTTCGTCGACCGGCGGCGGGGCGGGCGGGGAGACGAAGATGCCAGTGAGGTCGATGAGGACGTGGGTGCGGGCGCTGGCGGTGAGGCACAGCGCCCCCTCGTCATCCAGGCCCATCCACACGGCGTTCGCCACGGTCTGATTCTCCCGGAAGTTGAGGTTGCTGGTGGACACCGGCGTACCGCAGGGTCCAAGCGCCAGATACCCGTCCGCGCGGGGCGACGTGACCGTGACCCCCAGGGTGACGCCGGTGGCCAGCTCCGAAAAGCCGGGCATGTCCCGGAACGCGAGTCGGAGGGGCACCCCCGCCTCGGCCTTGCCCGTCCACCGCCCGGTGGGGTTGCGGGTGTCCACCAGGCGAACGGGGAGCGCGGCCTGCCAAGAGAGCCCGCCCGTCGGGGCGAAGGTCCCGAAGACGTCCACCAGGAGGTGTGTGGCCACGCTCGACACCGCACATACCCCGGTGGCGCCCACCGCCGCGACCGAGAGGCCCGCGCGAGTCTCCCCGAGCGAGTAGTTGAGGTTGGACGTGGCGGGCACCGGTTGATCGCAGGGATAGACCGTGAGGAAGCCGGCGGCCGCGGGTGCCACGGTGGTCACGCCCAAGACGGCCGCCGTGGCGCTGGAGGGCGGCAGGATCTGGAAGGGCACCAGCGGCTCCAGGGGAGGCCCGGCGCGGGTGTCGAGTGCGCGGTACGGCGTGGTCGGCAAGAAGCCCGAACCGGACGGCCCGAACGTCGCCGTGAGATCCGCGATCAGGTGGGTGGTGGCGTGGGTGTAGATGGAGGCGCCTTGCCCCGGCAGGCGCGCCACGACGCCGGAGTTGGCCACCGGCACCGAGACCCCGTAGTTGAGCAACGACACCTCCGGCATTGGCAGCCCTTGCGGCCAGAGCGTGAGGTAGCCATCTCCTACGGCGTCCGCGGCGGTTACGTTGAGGACAACCCCAGCGCTGGCCGCGTCGAGCCCCGGCGAGAAGCTCACCGCGGTTCCACCCAAGACCCGCCCGATCGGGTCGCCGCTGAACCCCTCCAGCCCCGCGCTCCCCTGGCGCGTGTCGAAGAGCCGCACGGGCACTTGGGGGACGAGGCGGGCGGGGAGGCCCACCGTGTTCAGAGCTGGGAGGGGCGCTGTGGGATCCAGCACCGAAGGGCGCTCGCAGTGGGGTGAGGGGCCAGCGCCGGTCGCGTAGATCGCGAGGTGTGAGCCCACGACGCGCTCGTTGCCGTCCGAGGGGTGGTTCTTCACGCCCTGGCCGGCGAGCCAGAAGGTGGACGACCCGCCGCCGTCCAGGTTGAACGCCCGCGAAGCGCCGAGCTCGATGAGCACGGCGGCCGCCTCGAGGCAGGTCATGCCGCGCCAGCTACCGCGGCCGTCCACGACGATGACGACCAGCTTGTTGCCGTCCGCCGACAGGCCGACAGAGGTGCGCGGGTCGATCGGGCAGTCGTTGGGGAGCAGCTGCCCGTCCAGCGCGGTGGACCAGTGCCCGCTCAAGACCTCTTGCATCCACGCCGGGTCGAACTGCTTGTCCTCCGAGTTGTCGTAGATCTGAGCTCGCTCGGCGCCGAACGCGAGCACCGCGTCCAGAAACAGCGTCTCGGGCCACGGCACACCCGCGTGGGCCGCGATTCCGTAGGTGACGTACTCGGGGCGCCCGATACACGGCGGAAACGGGGAGGTCGCGGGGTTCACGTCCACGGGCCGGCACGACCAGTCGGCGTTGATCGCGAGCTGGGCGCCGACGCTGGTGGCGAACACCGAGGTGCGCTTCTTCCGCTCTTCGAAGGCCGTGTGGCGCACCGACACCCCTGGGGCGCAGAGGTCGATCACCGCCGCGTGGAGGTTGAGGTTGTCCGGCCCCGTGCGGTGGAGGTGGGTGATGCCTGGAAACGGGGTGCTCCAGGTGTCGGCCCCGAGCGCCGGGCCACTCCAGGCAACTAGCGCCACAACGACCCAACACCGCATCGATCACCTCTCCTCGGCGCGAGTCTCCGCTCGCGGGACTCGTGGTTTCGCACTATACGACGCGCCATGACAACTCACGCCACCGAACAGCCCAAGGACCGCGCCGTTCTCGTGGGCCTCCTCCTGCCCGGCATGACCGCCGCGGAGGTCCACTCCAGCCTCGACGAGCTCCAGCGCCTGGCGTCCACGCTGGGCCTCCGCACCGTGGGACGCCTCACGCAGAGCCGCCCGAGCTCGCAGCAGATCGTGGTCCTCGGGCCCGGGAAGCTCCGTGAGCTCGCTGCCTGGACGGGCGGCCCGGGAGTGGTGCCACAAGGCGCGTCCAAGCGAACGACTGGCTCCCAGCCCAAGGAGGCGGAGGAGCCGGAGCCCCCCGAGGTGACGGACGAGGAGGACGCGGAGAGCCCGGCGGCGCCGCCCACGCAGCGGGCTGACGTGGTGATCTTCGACCACGATCTCTCGCCGTCCCAGCTGCGGAACCTCGAAGGCGCCACCGGTGCGGAGGTGCACGACCGGTCGTCCGTGATCCTCTCGATCTTCCAGCGCCACGCGAGGACGCGGGAAGCGCGAATCCAGGTCGAGATCGCCCGCCTCTGCTACCTGGCGCCGCGCCTCCGGGCCACCGGCGGAAGCAGCGAACGCCAACGCGGTGGGATCGGCGGCAAGGGCGCCGGCGAGTCGTCCATCGAGCTCGACCGACGGCGCGTGCGCGACCGGATCGCCGAGCTCCGGCACGAGCTCCTCGCAGTGCAGGGCGAGGTGGACGCGCGTCGCTTCCGGCGGGCCGAGCGCAACACGGTGGCCCTCGTGGGGTACACCAACGCCGGCAAGTCGTCCTGGATGCGGGCCCTGACCGGCAGCGAGGTGCTGGTCAAGGACCAGCTCTTCGCCACGCTCGAC